>Ga0080004_1117871_pt1 | contig 42026 bp, 44 predicted proteins | sample WasSprMetagenome_FD_69207 | JGI IMG/M metagenome (GOLD analysis project Ga0080004, IMG submission 69207) | Sulfidic aquatic microbial communities from Washburn Spring, Yellowstone National Park, USA - WS (SPADES assembly) (version 2) | ecosystem: Environmental > Aquatic > Thermal springs > Hot...
GAATTATCAGCTAAAGCATACATATACAACATGCTAATAAACCTACAAAACTAAATGAAAGCGGGCGGATAAAAACTAGGAGAGGAACCCCAACCAAAAAAGAATTAAGCCACAAAGTTATTATTTTCCTAGCAATATTCAGATGAGATTATTTTTTGAAGCAAATAAAGATGGGTTTGGTTCCTTTGACGAATTTCAAGAAACAGTAAAAGAGCTATGGAAGAGAAGAATGGATGATGAAGAATGGATAAAAGTTTAGAAGATGCCATAAAAGAGGCTTGGAGCCTAATAGATTTTATACGCGAAAGACTAAAGGACAACACTCTCACAGAAAAAGATAGGGCCCACTGGGCTGGGCTCTTGAATGAGGCTTTAAGAACGCTGGAAAAGTTATACGAAAAGGTGGGCTTTGGGTCCAAAGACGATCTATCAACTTTACTATCAAAAATACCAGATGAAAAGGAAAGTAAGAAATTCATAAAAGTTAAAAAGAGATTGGAAAAAATATCTTTGGTTGTAAAGAAATAAACACACACTCACACATATTTCTAGGGGAGAATTTATGAAAGAGGATAAGAGATTAAGGATTTTTAAGCATGCTGAGAATTTAGCTGATTTTTTCGAAGAGTATTTAAAAGAGCATAAGAGCCTACCTAATGAAACAATGATTATGCTAAAGTTTAGATGGAGCCCTAGACAACTTCAGCCTCGTTTCTCCTTAGCTTTAGAGATATTAAGAGCAAGAAAAAATAGGTCATGAGAACTTTTTCTTAGAAGATCCAAATTATGAATCGGGACTCCTAAGTAACCCTACCCTCCCTTAGTAGGGTATTTCTTTTATTACCCATCTTCCTTTCTTCTTTAAAGCAAGCATAGGCTTGGCTTTTAAGCAAGATGCCCATTTAGTTAAATTCCTTCTCTCATTCTCATTAAGATAACCTCTAGTCTTGACTTGAACGGCTATAACCTCTTGGCCATTAGAAGCCAATAAATCAATAGGAGTATGAGAGGCAGCAGACCTAATAATGAATAAATACCCCATGCTCTCTAATAGCATCTTTACATAATACTCTGATGATCTTCCCCTTTCATAACTTGAGGGCATTGAACCAACTCATTTAATGGAAACGCTCTTATGAATTTCTCATATTCAGTCTTCACTTCATCGGCTAGGTAATGCTCTCTTATTCCTAGTCTATGCCCCATAAGGTATTCTACCAAATCTCTATCCATAATTTTTCTAGCTGTGTTGTAGAAGAAGTCTCTTAATTGACATGGTGTTATTCTAAAGCCTAGTTTCTTTTCGGCTTCATCTATTGTTTTCCTTACCCTCTTATCGCTAAAGTTAAAGACCTTGTTTGAAGTTCTAGGGAGCTTTTGAAGGAGATTAAGAGCAATAGGATGAATTGGGTTTGGTCTGTAATTCTTGGTCCTCACATTACCATTCTTAGGTATGATTAAGCCTTCCTCAAAATTAATCTCATCCCAAGTTAGCTTAAAGATTCTTTGACATCTCAAGCCTGTAGTGGAGCATAGAACTAGATACGCCTTCATGCTAATATCTTCTATGTTGTTTATCAAGGCCAGAACGCTCTCAACTTTAGGAGCTATAACTAAACCTGAAGGACGATTATCCCTTTGCTTGAAAGGAAGTTCTCCAATATTCATAAATCTGAATAAGAACCTTAGGGCTTGAAGGGCATTGTTATAAGTATTTGCGTTATCATATTTAGATAAGAATCTTTTTGCTTCGTCTATGCTTAATTCCTTGGCGAAAAGGAGGAATCTTTTAGAATATGCTATCCTATCTTTTATGGTCCTCTCTCCGACCTTGTTATCATGGAACCATGTAGCGAGATTTGAGAGAAGTTCCTCAATATTCATTTCAGGCTTGCTAAGCCGTTTCCCCTCTGGGGATCGTGGGTTCAAGTCCCACCCGCAGCGCCAATCCTTAATATTAAAGATTATGAGAGAAATGAATATCCATTTATAATTTCTCATTAAGATTCTATCACTTGGCAACGCTTTATGATTCTCGTTCATCCAAATAGAGATTCTCTCAAGAGTTGCATAAAAACGCCGATCTTAATTTAATTTTTATGATTCTTTTTTATTTGATATAAGGCTTTAAGTGCATCTTTATGACTACTAGAAGAGTAGAATACCTTCAGCTTGTTCATACTTGTTATCCTTCCACAATATTTGCATCTTATAGCCTTCTTTGATGTAGTAAGTTGAAGATTTTCACAAACCGGGCAACCAATAATCATGAACTCTTTAACACTCATAAAGATTGCACTACCTGTCTAACCTTTACGCATAATACACCTGAATCATGGTATAGCTCACATAACGCTTTGAAGCTTGAACCTTTCCTTATCAACTCTGTAGGTCCATTATAATTTTCAGGTAACAACCTCGCCCTCCACTTACTATTTACCCATACAACTGCTTGTCCTGCCATTACTTTTTCTATCATAATATCCATTATCTTAGCTCCAGGTACACTCTTTAATGGTATTGCCGATTTATTATTCTCACTAGCTAAGTATCTTCTCTTAACCAATTTTGATAATGCTGCTTTTACTATCCCTTTATTGAATCCTTCTTTCTCCATCTCATAGTATAGCTCTTCATCGTTCAGCCCTAACACTCCTTTTTCTAATATTTTGAAGTATATCATCCTTTCAGCCCTTGATACTTCTCTGCTCAGATCTTTAAATCTCTCTAACTCACTTGGAATTAACAATGGTTCATGCTTTAATCCAGATATGCGCTGTATTCTTAAAATCTCTTCTTGAGTCATCGGATTAGCTATTGGCTTTGTCCTCAATATTGGCTTAAGAATGCTGTTCAGTTTGCTTGCTATATTTCTCATCTTTTTAACCCTTCTAGAAGATGCATAAAGATAGATCATATCATAAGTATTATTAGTTGCAAGTATTATTACTCTCCCAGGAGTCTTTCTTCCTGTTCTACCTCTTCTTTGAATATATCTTATCTCAGAAGGTATTGGCTCATAAAATACTACTAGATCTACTTCAGGTATATCTAAGCCTTCTTCTGCAATCGATGTTGCTACTAAAGTATTTAGGAAACCATTTCTTAGATCGTTTATCAACGATGCTTGCTTTTCTTGAGTTAATCCCTTATCACCAAACCTTGTAGCTTGCCCTACGAATCTCTCAGCTCTAACATGATCTATTTTATTCAACTCTTCAACAAGATGTGTTGCGGTGTCTCTGTATTGAGTAAATACAAGGATCCTTGAGCTTAAGTTGTTTGATAGCTGATCTCTCACTATCCTTTTTAAGTATTCGACTTTTGGATGCTCGGCATAGCATTTGCCATTTAACAAATTCATCAATTCTCCGTAAACATCTTCTTTTATCAGCATTGTATGACTTCTTTTATCATCATTTTCCATTCTCTCTAAGAATGCTTTAAGTGTGTATGCTCCTTGAGTCTCTAACAATTCCAACATATGGAATAGTGTTAGTGCTGATGACTGTTGCATTATAGCTTGATATATCGGACCTCTCTCTTCTTCTATACTCATCTCAGCATTATACCTTAATTCTGCCCCTAACTCTATAAGTTGTTTCCTTGTAACTTCTCTAAACGCGCTCTTTAAATATCCTTTACTTTGAAGCCATTTTATCTTATCGTTAAGCATACCTTTTATGATATCCCTTAATGGTTGGTATTGTAATGGTAAATCTACTCTTTTCCACTCAACGCGAATAGGTTGAATGTATGGTTTTACATCATCATCCTCATCACATCTATACTCAACATGCTCTATGAACAATGACTCACATATCATCTTAACTCTTTCAATATCTGATCCTGGAGATGCTGTCATGCCAAGGATCAATGGATAATCAGAGTTCTTAACATAATGTTGTGCAACCTCAGTATATGCATACTCTTTAACAGATCTATGGCACTCATCAAATACTAATAATCCAAAATCGTTTAGCTCCAACCCTCTCATTAAGATATCGTTCCTAACAACTTGAGGGGTTGCAAATAATATTCTTGATGATCCTTTCCATATAGCCTCTCTATATTCCGATGGTACTTTCCCAGTTAATAAAATGAAATCTTCTTGAGGGAGTCTTATGATCCTTTGAAATGTGTCTTTATGCTGCATCACTAACGGTCTAGTAGGAGCCATAATCAGAATTCTTTTATCTCGATAGTTATACAGCACATTGGCAGCTATCAAAGCCGATATTACAGTCTTACCTAATGCAGTTGGCAATATTATGAGTGTGTTTTTATCATTGGCAGCTTCGACTATTCTTCTTTGATACTCTCTATCCTCAACAGTATCTGGGTATATGAGTGGATGTGATACATATTGCATATTAGATCTCTAAGACTTCTTCACCAGACTTTGTCCTTTTGGGAGCTGGATTTATCTTATCTATAATTTTTAGCAATGAAGAGAGCTTATCATATTGGAATAGCTTATTATATTCCTCAAGCTCTTTAGAAGATCTTATCACCAATCCTCTCTTTTTTGTAGGTGAACCAGATTCATCAACAGGATTCAGTTCTACGGCAAGCCTAGATGGGTTGTTCTTATACGCTGGTAGTTTAAGTATGAACAATCCTGGTACGGTAGTCTTCATCCTAGCCCAATCTGAACCTGTCTTAAGGAATGATGATAATTTATCTTCAGACATCTATCACTCTATCTTAATTATCTTACGTTGGTAATTAAACATTAACCTAAAAATTTAGAGGTTTATCTTTTTATTAAGCCAACGATCGTTTAACATTTATACAAGTCCAAATGTAAACAGAAAAAGCACATGAAGTTAAGGCTTTAAATTTAGAGAATTAAAATAACTTTATTGGTTTAATTGATTAACTCTTATGATTTTGGTGTAATGATCATAAACGATAAGAAATACACAAGTGATGTAATAATTTTTCCTGAGAAGGTTATTGATAAGTGGTGGAGAAAAGAAGGCCATAAAGTCTGTGTTGAAGATTTAAAAGAAATTATCGATCATGAACCAAAGCCAGAAGTGCTTATCATAGGCACAGGTTACTATGGGTTTGTGGAGATCTTGCCTGAAGTGGAAAAAACTTTAGAATCTTATGGAATTGAACTTATTGCTAAACAAACAAGGGAAGCTTATAAAATCTTTAACAGGCTTTTAAAATCTAGCAGAAGAGTTGCTGGAGCCTTCCATCTTACATGCTAACTGGTAAGTAGCAAAATAAAATCTTAAGTGAATCATATGGGCATAAAAGTAAGCTTAGAATTAGGGAAATTAATCAGCTCTAAGAAATGAAGAATTGATAAGAGCATTATACATGCTCTTGAGTAAGAGACATTTATAAGCAAAAAGTAGAGTATAAATATGTAGGATAAATCATTAGAGAAGGGATAATTTTGATACCTGAGCAACTTATACCTGGAGCCACAGCAGTAGGAATGACCTTCAAAGATGGTGTCATCTTAGGAGCAGAGAAAAGGATCTCTTACGGTACTTATGTAGTTAGCAGATCTGGGAGAAAGGTCTTTAAGATAAGTGATAAAGTAGGGGCTGCTTGTGCAGGGATGGTAGCAGATATGCAAATCTTGGTAAGGGAGATGCAATCCCTTATAAAGATAAGAGAGTTAGAATTAAGAAGACCGGTACCTCCAAATTCTGTGGCAAAGCTTATGTCAGTCCTTCTTTTTGAAAGAAGGTTCTTCCCATTGATCACTCAAGTGATCATAGGAGGGGTAGATGATAAACCATCTGTTTATGTGCTAGATCCATTAGGTTCGGTTATACCTGATGAGTACTCATGTGTCGGTTCTGGCACAGAAATAGCTATAGGTGTTATTGAGGCGAATTACTCTCGTGACATGGATGAAAAATCAGCAAAAGAACTATTGATAAAATCCATAAGATCGGCTATACAAAGAGATGCAGCTAGTGGAGATGGCGCAGATATTTTGATAATAACCAAGGATGGTTCTAAAGAAGAATCTATAACCTTTTAGTGCTAAATTCATCTATAAGGCATCCAGTTATACTTTCTTATCCTAGCGCTTTCCCCAAATCCACAGTGAGAGCATCTTTTCTTTCTTATGTGATAAGATTGCCTTCCACACCTTCTACACCTTATGTGAGTCTTACCCTTGCTATGCTTACCGAAGGAAGTAGTACCCTTGACCATTTAACCTCTCTATTATTCAATTTAATATAAATTTATGCATATCGATGAACCATATTTGATAAGAAAATGAGAGATAATGCCATAAGAGTTCAATTTAAAAAGAAAGTTTACAAGATTATGGAGACTATCTTACACGCATTCTTATGCCTTGTTCAAAAGATGGTTCAAACTGATCCCTAGATACTTTTATCGTAGGAATATTCTCCTGAGTTCTTCCTAATGCTGATATATAATAGCATTAAGCAAAATATTAGGTCAAGAAACGCCTTTTTTCTATTATTATACAAATAATTACAATAGTTGCAGATGCTATTAAAGCTATAAGGGTAAAGCTTGTTAGAGAACCTGTATTCATATCATTAATTGGGATCAAAGTACCTCCGATTTGAGAAGGCAACGAATTCCCAAAATCATTATGTAATAATTCACGGGGTCCATCTTCACTAGCAACTAAGGTTATAGGACCTATTATTGTAGGAGTAGTTGCAATCCATCCTTCTGATAAGGTCTCCTTAATGTAGAAGATGTAGGTTCCTTTATTATCTACTCCCCTATTAGAAGTAACATTTTCAAGGTTAAAGCAATACGAACCTTGAAGTTCATTTTCTCCCGAATACAATGGATTAGTTTCAGGGGCTGGATATGTGAACATGCCTTGATAGTATTCTTCGGCTGGTGTCTTTCCATCAGCTCCTAACAAAATTATTTCTATGCCATTTATCCCTGGCTCGCCTTCATCACGTATACCATTTCTATTGAGATCATTGAATTTCTCTCCACAAATATGAAATGAGAATGATTCCTGTGGTGGTGTTTCAGATGGCTTTTGATGCACCATTTTATTCGCCTTCGAGAACGCTCTAATCGTTGGCACCCTTGTCCAGGAATGCTGATTGAAAGCATGACCTGTTCCAATATCTCCATCGTAAGGATCATAACTATTGTGTAATGGCCACCAGTATTTTGTTTGATCAGGTCCAGGAGACTTTGAATAATAGAGGTTCATTCTCTGATCTTCTGGAATTGTTCTAATGTCTGTTATTGGAGTGCTTGTTGAATATTCAGTAGCTCTAAAGAAGAACCATATTCTGCTATCCCCAACTAAATCGTTACATATGATAGTAATAGTCAAATAGTTAATTTCACATACTCCTGAGGTCTAAGGACTCTCAGATCATTATCGAATTGGCTACTATCAGTATACGCATTCGATTCTATAATTTTCCATGTGTATATATCAACTTTAGTGGTTGTGGAGTAAGGTGAATAGAAACCAGACTCTTTTGAACCTGTAACAGTATCGGACGTTCTTGGATTATTATCAGGCGTATATATTGCCCATGATGCTTCCAAGTCTATGGAAACACGGCTTGGGTTCAAGTTTGCTGCAGCCAAAGTTATGTTTTGAATAGTAGAGGCTACATCATCTAAATTGCCATTAGCACTATTCTTGAAGATGATAGATATAGTATCTTCATGACCAAGAAGCAATATATTATCCTCTTCATCCGTACCATCTTCAAAATAGATTTCGCTACTAGGAGCTGCGTATACAATTAGTGGTATGAATAATGGTACAGATAATATCATGAATAATAACAGAAAAGCGGTAATTCTCCTCTTCAATTCAACATCATCAAAAGATACATGAGTTTAATATTTAAGCTTAATATGTTATTTATGCTGATATCAGTTCAAAGCTATTGCTGCTTGTATCCCAGCAAAAGTATCTCCCAATCCAGTAAGTATCTTTGGGTCCTCATTTAAAAATGTAGGAATCAGGCATAAGTTATATCCATTTATGCTCTTTTTAATTGGCTCAACATTAGACCTTGGCAATGACCTTGCTCTATCTAAATTGTCTTTGATATTCCCAAAAGTTAATGCTGTAGCAGCTATGCATCCCATCTCTAAAGCCTCCAACTCTCTCCTTATATCATATTTAGAAATTGAAAAGGCAAAATCTGCGGAGTGAACACAAATTCTTTTCAATCCATAGTTTTTAATTCCTTCTATAGAAGCATCTATCAAATCTTTCAAATTCATAGACTCAGCATCAAAATAGGTGAAGCATTCATCTTCATTCATTCCCCATGATTCACAGCAATTGTTATCTGAAAACTTCTTCATGGCATATCTTACTGAATCTTCGCTACCCTTGCCCAATTCAAAATGAACCCTTGGTCTTCTAGGATTGTTAAGATAATCGATAATCTCATCAGTTTTACTCTTATATTCTGGCAGTAGCAAGTGGGCATAACCTATTATCAATATATCCGTAAACTTAGAATCTGAAGCTCTTTCTAAGAAATCATAATCAAAAATACCCATGGATGACATCAAATCCCAAGAGAATATCTGCCTTCCAGTCTTCATTATCCCTCTCTCTAAATCTCTTTTGAATTCAAAGATTATATGATCATACTCTGGATCATTCTCTCTTATGGCTTCCTTCGGAGTTTTTATACTACCTTCACATGCTACCTTAAAGTTAGGCGATGCTAGCATTATGCTGCTAGGTCTGCAAGGAAAAGATACTAAAGGCTCAAAGCCTAATTCGTACAAAGCCCTCCCCATGTGAAAGCCATTTCCACCTAAAGCCCTTCTTTTAATTTTAAACATAGAATTTAGCTTTGAATAAAGCCTATTTGAAATAAGGAATTCTTTTCCACCTTCCATTAGCGCTTCATCTATCGTATATGATACTTCATCCATCGTCTCTAGGACTATTCCCTTAGGTTTTGCTTTGCTGGCTTTCCTTACCCATTCTAGGACTTTATCATCAACTTCGATAAAAGAGTCCCAATTCAAGTACAATCCAGTTGCAACGCTCTTTTTTAACATCTTCAAGTTTTAGTTCTTGAATCTTTCAGTTAATCTTCAAGTTTTATGCTCTCTTCAAAAGACATCCTTCTCAACTCCTCAAAGTCTATTATTTCTTCTCCTACAACTTTTATGCTAGGCTTAATCTCATCATCAATTTGTATTATGTTATAACTATTTGCAAAGAAGCCTCTCATCCTTTCTGACGATAAAGTTCCCGCATGAACTATCATCAATCCCTCAAGCCTCCAAATCCAAGGTCTGTGCCTGTGGCCATTTAAAACTAGATCAACATTTGAATACACAAGAGTCCTTAAAGCATCTCCTGCGTCACGAACAGTAATTACATCTGTTCCTGTATCTGGCACAGGTATGACATGATGATGCATGGCTACGATCTTCTTTTTATTCTCATACTTTGAGAGGGTTTTTTGAAGCCAAACTAGTTGCCTGTAGCCTATCTCTCCTTCATCACGATCAGGCCGTGCAGTGCTCACTGTTACTATGACCGAATCGTCAAATTCCATTACTCTTTTAGGCTCGAAAAATTTTTTGAAAAGAAGGTAGCCTGTTGATTTATAATCGTGATTCCCACTACAATAAACCTTGTGCTCACATTTAATATTTTCGAGATTTCTTTTAGCGCCCTCGTATTCAGAGATAATTCCGTTTTCTGTAAGGTCTCCTGTCACGATTAAAACATCTGGCTTTAGGCTGTTTATCTCATCAACAGCTTTATCAAATACAGATTGCCGAAACTGTGGACCATAATGTATATCGGAAATTTGGACTAAGCGCATCTTCAATCATGAAATATTAAGAAATCAGCCTTAATACCTTTATTATTAAAGATTAAGGAGAAGTTAATGGAAGCTTGGGGGGCTTTCTTCATATGTGTAATGTAGAGTTAGTTTTTAGACTTTAAATTCAAGGTTTTGCATGGGCTTTTTCACGAACTAATGTTTTAGGTCCATATATTATCAGCACTGCTACTGCAATGGCAATGTTTAGGATTAGCAAATAAAGACCGCGCAATGTAGTCTCAAGTGTCGGGAATATGAAGAATGATAGGTTGTTCATCGTATGGAAGAGCATTACGGCTAGGATACTACCACCCGTGTTATTGTATAGCCAAGTGAATAGAATCGTTCCGCAGAGTATTAGAATCATGAAGCCCAATATTGGTGTTTGGGATTGTATCGTTCCTTCTATAAAAAAGAGGGGGAAGTGCCAAGCTCCCCATAAAACCCCAAGTATTAAACTTGAAGAAAGTGCGTTCCATCTTGCTTGCAGCCTATCCAAGACGTATCCTCTCCAGCCCCACTCTTCTTGGAATGGTCCTCCTAGAAAGAATATGTAAACAAAGCTCGCTGCGATCAAGAAAGGGTTAGATAATACAGACAGTCCAGGCAAAGCCTCTCCACTAAGTATTGCCAGTAAAAGAGCACCACCAGTTATGATGGGGGAAAAGGAAGAAAATTGGTACGAACCATATTTTCCTAAACTTATAATCCACTCCTCTTCCTCCATTTAGATAGGTCAGAAAAAAGGCTGCGATAAGTGGACCGAATGCGGCTGGGTTAAAAGGGCTGAATAAGAAATCAGCAAAAATTAGAGGAATGAATAGCAAACCCTTTGAAACTAAAGCTTGAGGGATCCAAAACAACCATGAAAAGATAAAGGTAATTAAAAAATATAAAAATAAATTATGGTTCTCAGAATTATAATGTGTTATTTTTAAAGCCTTATTTGAATTGACATGTTTCTATTTACTATAATAATTTTGTGCTTGTAAATTTAAAGGGGCAATAATTTTTGTTGTTCACATCCAGATTATTAATAATAAAAAGGGTAAATTTTAGGATGTATAAAGTGAGTTCTTCTTTAATGTTTTAGTCTTGAGATAAGCATCGTGAAGATTAAGGTTATTGCTAAGATAACGACGCTTATTTCTGTTGCAATTACGATGTTTTGATTTAGGCTCTGTTTTACTATTATGCCTAACAGAGCCCATATTACTACTAGTCCATATGCAATGTCTTTTCTCGTTAGCATAACTGATATTGTAATTAACAAAGCGATCGTTATGATTATGATGGCCCATGCTTCTGGGCTTATTCCAAAACCATTCCAATTAACTGAAACTAGTGTAGCAGCTATATTTGCTATGGAAGCAATAGTAATCCAGCCAAGATAAACGCTGAAGGGCAAATGAAAAGCGATTTTTTCATATAGTTGAACTTTGGATTTTCCAATTTCAAGACGAAGGTAAATTAAAATTAAGGTTGCCAGAAGTAGGAACATAATAATAACTGACAAGAAAAGATACTCAAACTGCCAAAGGAAAAGCCAGACAATGTTTAAAATATTGCTAATTATAAAGAACCAGCCAACTTTTTCTCTAAATTCTCTTCCTTTTTCGCTTGGTAATGCCTGAAAAACCACAAAAACTCCTAAGAGGACGTATATAACGCCCCATATTGAGAAAACATAACCTGCAGGAGTTATAAGTGTTGGATTTGCATCAGAAATTTGAGCTGTAGTTTTGCCACCAATTAGTGTGGTGCTACCAGCCAAGCCATTCACAAAAACAACAACGATAAAAGTAACTGCATTTAGCCATTTCAAAAGGGCAAGTGATCCCGTAGTCATTAAAATCATTCAAGAATCTATTTCAACTTGAGTATATAAAACTACTTTCAGGCATTAAGAAATCATAATAAAATACCACAAGACCGAGGAAATTCTACATGTCATGAAAATGTTCGGACATAAGAACATTAACAATACACTTGTTTGCACACAACTGTCGACTTCAGTGACAGATACAGGATCAGAGTCGCCTACATGATAGAAGAAGATAAGTAGCTAATGGGGGTGATTTGAATATGTCACTAAGAGGGATGGTTACAAAATTTACAGAAAACGCGAATAATCTTCCTCAAAAAATGCGGGGTGGAATTTGAACCTTATAAATGATGTGGAAACAAATTTACTGATTCTCCGATTGCCTAACAATAAACTTATGAGCAGACAGATATATTTCGTTTCCCCTTTTGTGATAATACCTTCCATATTCATTCTTCCTAAATCCAATAAGTCGCTCGTCGATGGTTTCTGTTCGCTTGTGAAACAAAAGATATATTTTAACTGACAGTTCTTCATATTTCAAAAAGCAACTCTAAGTTCATGAAATTCTTCACATCCACAACTCTGAGTATCAATCGTTACTTTACACATATTAACTTCTACTCAGATATAGAAATAAAGTTGGTCTTTATAGCCTTTACAACCTCTCTATTTGATCTTGAGACTATGGTATAGCCTGCCTGATTTCCCTATAGCACCCATATTGTTAGTTAAAATGATGGATAAACGTCCAAAGGCAATATGGAACCAAGCCGAAGCAATGGCTACCCCAAGATGCCTATTATTTTCTATTTGTAATCTTATACCATAATTTTCGATTACGAAAATTGCTGGTTCATTTTGTTGCGGGAAATTGCCTTATCTGGGATATAAAAATCTACTATGCTTCTACATCATTATCGATGCGGGGGGTGGGATTTGAACCCACGAACCCCTAAGGGACAGGGTTCTAGGATTACCGTTCTAAGCCCTGCGCTTTCAAGAAACTTTATCGGCTTCTCTTTGACCAGGCTTGGCAACCCCCGCACACATAATTTGCTAATAAAGTCATATTTATAGCATGTTCTCAGTCTGTAAATTAATAAATACTGGACTTAATAGTTTATTCCTTAGCTGAATTATTTCTTGCCTTAGCTCTTGAGCATCTATTTCATCCAAACTAGGAACTAATTTTCGCCTTAGCATCTGGCGAATTAGCTCTAACTCCTTATCGTTGAACCATCTTTTCTTTAGGGATACTGTATTTAATCTTCTTCAAAGATACTTCTATTTTTGATTTTAGAACTTTTGTAATATTATAAGCTAATTTTATAGATTATACTTCTTTTTTCTAAAAATAAGACAGTTTCTCTTGAGTTAGAGCATATCTAGCTTGGAGCTCCTTTATCCTTGTTTTCATTCCCCCTCTTCTCTCATAGATATAATAAGACAGTATGTATGTCGTAATCTCTATAGCGAAAACAGGTCCCATAAGAACTATAAAGGCATGTTCAAGGGATAGGTTGGAAGCTTCATAGAAGTTAACAATTCAACAATTTTTTCATTGAATTTTTAAGCTTGAAACTAGCTAAATTTTATTAAAATAGCGGGACCTACCAAGTTAGTTTAAGGCACCTGCCTTGAAGATGAACATCGGAAGGGTTCAAATCTCACTAAAATCTCATTAGCCTAAATAAAGTATTGATACGATAAAGCTTCTCCATAGTAATATCTTTAATGCGTTATTTATAGCATTTCTATGAACGCAATCTTACAAGGAAACATTCTTTGTAGACGATACCATCTTCTTTATAGGCTCTTCATCAAGGTAAGAACAACGAAGTCCGTACTTCCTGACACATTCCAAACATAACTCAGGGTCACAGAGAGATGTTGTAAGATACTTTTCACCACCATCTGGAGCCATGACAACCATGACTCCTTTGTCTATTTCTCTTGCCTTCTTCAAAGCTATATGAAAAATTGCTCCAGAGCTAGGTCCTACAAAAATTCCTTCACCTAATGCTAACATTCTTGCTGCCTCTTCAGCTTGTTTGATGTTTACTTGGTGTATCTCATCAACTCTCGAAGGCTCCCATATCTTCGGTACATATTGAGTTTCCAAATTCTTTAAGCCCTGAATTGGCGTGTTTGGGTCTGGTTCAACAGCAATAATTCTAACATTAGGATTATACTCTTTTAATCGCTTCGATACTCCTACCAAAGTGCCACTAGTTCCTATTCCAGCCACGAAATGAGTTATCCTACTATTTGTATCCTTCCATATTTCCTCTGCCGTTGTTTCGTAATGAACCAAAATGTTGTACTTATTAGCAAATTGATTTGGCATAAAATACTTTTCAGGGTCTTTGCTTATGATCTCCCTTGCCAAGTCTTCAGCGCCATCCATGCCCTTTGATCCCTCTGATAAGATTATCTTAGCTCCTAAAGCAATAAGTATTAGCCTTCTCTCAAGGGTCATTGTCTCAGGCATTACTAAAATTAATTGGTAACCCTTTGCAGCACAAACAAGAACCAGACCTATGCCTGTGTTACCACTAGTGGGTTCTATAACGATCTTATCCTTTGTTAACTCGCCAGTCTTCTCAGCGTATTCTATCATATACTTAGCAATTCTATCTTTGACCGAACCTCCTGGATTGAACTTCTCCAATTTTATGTACATTTCCAAGTTCTTATTTGGGTTTAGTCTGTTTATTCGAACCATAGGAGTATTTCCGATTAAGTCCAGTATGCTATTGGCGATCATAAAAGACTCTTAATAACTGTGTTATATAAAATTTTGCTAAGAACGTTTAATTTTCTATCACGACTCAAATACCTTTAACCCCTTATATAGTACTTATTAGTAGAGTCTTCTAAGGGCATGAAAAACAGTAGCCCGGGCCAGATTCGAACTGGCGTCACCAGGTAACCCCTTTCTTGATCCAGAGCCTGGTATCCATAGCCCTTAGGGTTGACCGCTAGACGACCGGGCTACCAAGATTCATCTACAAATGAATAAATTAAAACCTTTTCCAGACCGTCAAAAAGACTTAGACAATCATTATTGTTAAGGTAATTTATATAAGTTTAGGAGTTAAAGAGATCTCTTCTAATTTCTTCTGCTTTGTTTCAATTCCTAATCCAATTACTGCAAACCCCGCAAATACATGAACTAAAGCAAAGACTATGAATGTTGAGTATAAGCCCATTGATATTAGTAAATATGGTGTCAGAGTTGGGGCAAATATCCCAATCATCCTACCGATGGATGCGGCTACACCAGTTCCAGTCCCTCTAAATCGGGTCGGATAGAGCTCAGGAGTATAAGCATAGAGCCCAGCCCATGCACCTAGGTTGAAGAACGAAATTACTGAGCTCCAGATCATTATCTGATCGATCTGCATAGATGTACCCAATAGATAGCAACCAATCCCAGCCAGGATCAAGTAAATTGTCAATACCTTCTTTCTACCAATCCAATCAAGTAAGAATGTGGCACTGTAATAGCCAGGAATTTGGAACAAGGTAACTATTAGTACAAAGTATAACGATGTAACCATCTTTAGGTTAAATGGTGGATTTGCATAAATCGTTGGTAACCAGATGAATATTCCATGATATGTGTAAACCAGAGCACCCCAAAGTATCCAGAGCAATATTGTTCTTTTAATGTAATATATTGAAAATAAAATGGATAGAGCGCTTCTTAGTCCCAACTTCTCCTCTTTAAATTCGAAGACTCTCTCAGGAAGAGCAAAACCAAGTCTTTTGAGGATATCCAAAGCTTCCTTGCTTCTTCCTTTACTTTGCAGGTATCTTATCGATTCTGGCAAGAATCTTGCAATTATTGGGATCAAAAAAATAACTAAGAAGGCAATGCAAAATCCAGGTCTCCAACCATATGTTGGTACAACTAGATAACCATAAAGCAATCCTATCAATACACCATAAACCCATGATGACTCAACCAACCCTAAGAAGGTTCCTCTATATCTTGATGGTGCATATTCAGCGATGTATACTGCCGGCAATGGCAAGGTTCCTCCAGCACCAAATCCAGCCAAGAACCTAAGAACTGCCATGCTCCCAACATTCCATGCAATGGATGATAGTCCCATGAATATTGAGGAAATCGATATCAAGAGTGCCAGTGCCTTCTTCCTCCCAATGGCATCACAAATCGTCCCAGACATTATTGCACCAAAGAACATGCCAGCATATGCAGAGCTTGCCAGCATGCCTGCGGTAACTTCGGTTAAATTCCACTCGTTTATGATTGGCTTTAATGCCACTGAAATCAGCATTACGTTCATTCCTGTCAGTCCATAGATTAGAGAGGTTATCATGAGCATCATATAATGAAAACCTCTCAGACCTGCCTTATCTAATGGCTCTACTACTGAACTCACGCCCATACGTTCCATACCGTGATAAGAAGCGATAAAAAGATGTTGAAAGTGGCAAAAAATTAGATTAAAGCTTATCTTTAAGAAATTATTGCCAGTAAGCGTATGAAGTTAATATTCTATAAGAAGGCCCTGGAAGGTATCATCAATAGCATTAAAAAGGCTCTTGATGAATTTAAGATGGATTACAAAGTAGTGCAAGAGATAAACGATCAAGACTTGGATGCTTCTGAACTTTTGATAGTAGTAGGCGAGGATAGGGATGTTTTACAGGCTTTTCACAGGATTGGAAAAGCGAAAGTACCTGTGCTGGGCGTTAACGATTCTAATGAAAGCAGTTTCCTTACCGAAATCAGCATTAAAGATTTTCAGGAAGTTCTTAAAAAATTGATAGACGGAGAATATAAAATAGAAGAAGCTACAAGATTAAACGTAATAGTCGATGATAAAGAATTGCCCCCAGCCTTGAACGAACTTGCGATCTTCTCATCAAAAAGCGCTACACTTATTGAATATTTGTTGACTGTTGATAATGAGGTAGTATGGAGAGATTACAGCGATGGTGTGATAATCTCAACGCCAACAGGCTCTACTGCCTATTCCATGTCTGCTGGGGGCCCGATGGTGCTTCATAACGCTGAAGCCTTCGCAATAGTCTCTGTAAATTCTCTAGATGTAACAAGGAGACCTTTGATCGTCTCTGATAAATCACACATAAAAATCAGCGAAATAAGTAGTGGTCATGGATGTGAAGTCATAATCGATGGCACATATAGGGTAAAGGTTAGAGAAAGAGTCGAAGCTTTTAAGTTTCCTGAACCTGCAAGGTTTGTTAGGCCATCAGAAAGTTCAAAAGCCATGGAGAAAATGGCTAAGAAGGTCAAACTTGCAGAGGAATTATTGAAGATGCCTCCAAGTGCAAAACTTATCCTTAAGACACTAGAATATGAAGGGCCTTTGACCCAAAGGGACTTAGCGAAGAAGACTATGCTCCCTGATAGAACCACAAGATTAGCTCTATCATTATTAATAGAGAAAGGGCTGGTTAGAAGGAGATCTATGCTTAGGGATGCAAGACAAAAAGTATACTATGTCCCATAGTTAATGATTTAAAGACCCTATTGGAGATATTTTGGTAAAAATAAGTTTTTACTAAGAAGTGCTTTGTTGCAAAATAGAGTTATCTAATAATTTATTCAAACTTCAGCTATCTATGTTTCGAAATTTAATAAGATAACGCAAATGCGTAAAGCTATAAAGTTAGCGAAGAATTTTTAACAAAACACTAAGAAGATTAAGTTTAAATATATTTACTTCCTTTTCTTTTGGAGTGAACGAAAATGCCTAAGAAGAACTCTAATGCCCCGGATGATCCAGCTGAATCAAAGCCTGAAGCTCCAGCTCAAGCAACGACCCCTGCCGAGAAGGCACCGGAAGCAAAGGTTGAAAGAAAATTCCCTCCAAACCACATATTCGTTGGGAAGAAACCTATTATGAGCTATGCTATGTCCGCTCTGATTCAGCTTACTCAGAGCGATAAAATAGTCATTAAAGCTCGTGGGATGGCCATCTCAAGAGCGGTTGATGTAGCTGAAATAGTGACAAAAAGGCTAGGAAACAATGCCTTCGTAGTCAAAGATATAAAGATAGACACAGAGCTGGTGGGCTCAGGAGAAGAATCAAGGAACGTCTCTACGATAGAAATCGTCGTGGGCAAAAAATAGAACTGTCAGATAGGAGTAATGTAGAATATTATAGGGTAACTCACATAAGTAGTGAGTCTACTCTATCCTAGAAGTTATTTTGCGCCTAAAAATTGACAAAAAGGTTATACTATAAAAACTTCATAAAATATTTTTTAATGTAAATAAAGTGAAACTTTATGCATTCCCATACATATTCAAAAATAAAAGGTAAGGATTGCAAAATATGTGAAAAGCCTTCTCAATACTTATCTAGAGCGATCGATGTCTGTCGATCTTGCATTCGTGATAAACCTGATGATGCGGTAAGAATTTCTTTAGAGAATCATGGAAAGGTTAGAAGAATCTTTAACCTTCCTGAAGGGATTCCTAAAACATCATCGGGTATACCTTGTAATGTATGCTCTAATGAATGTAGGATAGGCATAGGCGAATCAGGTTACTGTGGTCTGAAAAAGAACGAAAAAGGAAGGTTAGTAAGCCTTGTTAATCCGAATAATGGGTTGTATCATGCATATCTTGATCCTCATGTTACTAACTGTTGCTCCTCATGGTTCTGCCCAGCTGGGACTGGCTCAGGCTATCCAAAATTTTCGCTTTGCAAAGGTCCTGAGATAGGCTACTATAATCTTGCCATCTTCTTTTATGGTTGCAATTTTGATTGTTTATTCTGCCAGAACTGGTCTCACAAAGATATAAATTCAGCACCATCTAACTCTATTGATGATTTAGTTGAGCGCACACTACGCAACCCTAAGATTACCTGCTGGTGCTTTTTTGGAGGATCTCCAGAGCCTCAACTCCCTTTTGCCCTTAAAGCTTCTGAAAGAGTTCTTGAGCAAATACCAAAGGATAGAATTCTTCGCATCTGCTTTGAATGGAATGGTTGTGGTCATCCAAGCTTGGTTAGAAAGGCTGCCGAACTTGCTTTTAAAAGTGGTGGAAATATAAAGTTCGATTTGAAATGCTTCGATGAGAATATGAGTTTAGCACTAAGTGGCGTATCCAATAGGCGAGCTTTTCATAACTTTGAAATGATTGCTCATGAATTTCACTCTTTAAGAAAAGATATACCAGTCCTTACAGCCACAACTTTGATGATTCCAGGCTATGTTGATGAATATGAAGTTGAAGGAATAGCGAAATTTATAGCCGATCTAGATCGAAGAATTCCTTACAGCTTATTGGTATTTCATCCAGATTTTTTAATGAAAGATTTACCTATAACGCCGTTGAGTCAAGCTTTAAGCTGTTATAGAGTAGCTAAAAAGCATTTAGAAAAAGTGAACATTGGAAACTTGCACTTACTTGGTTGTCATAGCTTAGAGGAACTTGCACCTTAAAGAAAAAGCAAGAAGACAATGCTTCTTGCTACTCTATTGGAACCTTTTTAGCGCGTAATTTTTCTTTAAAAGGTGCTTTGATCTTTAGCAATCCACTTTCGAATTTAGCCTTCACTTCATCAATTTTTACGTCATGAGCCAGGGTATAGCATCCTGAGTATGTTAAATCCTTCTTATTACCATCGACACAGAAACCTCTGCTCCAGAAATAAAGCTCAATATCCTTTTTCTCAACTCCAGGAAGTTCTACTTCAATATCATAACCTTCGTCTTTCTCATCATGACATATAATAACGCTAGGAAGGATGACAACTTTTGGCTTTTCTTCAGACAATTTTTCACCTCTATTATATTTTATATAATATATTAAAGTTTTTTGCAATAAGGTGATTAGCAATGAAGAATTTGACAAAAATGTCAGATGAAGTGGAATCTTTGAAAAGGGACCTAATAAAGCTTACATCCCTTCTTATAAAAGCAGAAAGCGAAAACCCTCCAGGGGATACATCGAAAGTAGCTGAAATAATTGAAGATTATCTTAAAGCCATGGGACTGAGTCTAAGACACATAGAACCTGTAAGAGGGCATGTGAATATTATAACAAGCATAGGAAGTGGGGATTATGGACTTATACTTTGTGGTCATATTGATACAGTGCCTATAGGTGATTTGAATAGATGGAGCTTCTATCCTTTTTCTGGGGAAATAGTTGAAGGGCGTATTCTAGGCAGGGGCGCTGCAGATATGAAAGGAGGGGTTGCAAGCATCATTACAGCTGTTAGAGCACTAATCAAGTATGAAAAAATATTGAGTGAGAAGATTGTTATAGCCTTGTTCTGTGATGAAGAGACAGGAGGGTATTACGGAGCCCGTTGGGTTATACAAAATCAGCTAATAAAAGGTAAAGCCATGATCATTGGCGAACCCTCGAACTATCATAAATTAGGTCATGTGATAATAGCTGGAGAGAGAGGAGTCCTATGGTCAAAATTGAGGTTTGAGGGTGTTTCTCATCATGGAAGCAGACCCATGCTAGGAGATAACGCTATAATACATGCAGTAAAAGCTCTCTCAAAGTTGAAAAGCCCTGTATTATCAAAGGTAAAAACGCCTTATGATGCCATAAAGCTTGTGAGATGGGGTAAAAGAGCCCTCATAGAAGAATATAAAGATAAAAAGAATCTGAAGCCCCAATATGCCATAGACCATTACACATTAAACACTGGCGTGATAAAAGGAGGAATAAAAACCAACATTGTGGCGGATTCTTGTGAAGTGGAGCTTGATTTAAGAATACCTATTGGAGGAAGCAAAGAAGAAGCCGAGAAGATAATTCAAAGTTTAGCAAAAGAAGGTAGAATCGAATATGTTAATTACGCACCCCCTTCTTTTACTCCTCCTGGTAATAACATCATCAAGGTTTTAAGAAAAGTCGGTCAATCGATATTCAAAGAAAAGACGCCAACTATATGCATAGCTGCCACAACGGATGCTCATTATTTTAGGTCTGCCTTAAATATTCCTGTAGTTTCTTATGGACCTGGCTACGAAGACCTTTGCCATGTATATGATGAGAGAGTCGATGTTATAGATTTACTAGGATGTGCTAAGGTTTACGCCGAAACAGCCATGATAATGTCATCTTAACTCCTGTTACTGATGGGAAGATCGTTAAATGCTTTGGTGGCAAAGATGGAGAGCTTTGCCAAACTTTATGGAAGAAATGAGGCTCAAAATAGCAAGGTTCATCACTCTAACAATAACTTAGACCCTGATAAAGCTCTGGGTTTTCATGTAATAGAGGCTATCGCATCGACTACTTCTGAAGATGGTAAAAGTCAACACATCGTATAGAGAAAAGTATTGAGCATCAAAGGCATGGATTTAGTAGAGTTTACAGCGAGTCCTAGAACCATGGGTACAAAATAATCAATGGTGAATACTGGTTAGCTATTGGCAAAACTCTTATAGATGTAGGCAAAGAAGTAAAAGTGGTAGATAAAGATGAAGTAAAGAATTAATTTTGCAGGTAAACTATTTGTTAAATCTAAAAATTTAGGAAGATTAATTTAGGAGGAGCGATTATAATTTTAGGGTCTATGTTCCGTGGCGAGGACGAGGTATTGGTAAGACGCAAGACTCTAACCATCCTCCAAGATGAAGTAAAATTAGTAGTTGAAGCAGCTAGAGAACTCTTCTCATGTTATTCTGCTTTATTAAATAACGACGCAGATACTTTAAAAGCATCCGTTGAGAAGATCAAAAATGCTGAAATAAGCGTTGAAGCTCTTAGAAGATCTCTTACTAGGGAATTGGCTGAAATAGGAGCGATGGTTATGAACCGTGAGGATGTTCTAAGGACAGCCTATTCTATCGAGAGTGTGGTGCATTTTATCAATGGAATTTCCTTCAGAATTTCACAAATAAGTAGAGAAATATTGCAAAGTAGCAAGTTATCAGCTGAGATTAAGGAGTTGATCGATATGGCAGTTGGGATTGTACAAAGGCTAAGCGAAGTTATTCGTTCATTAACTATCAATCCTGCCCAATCTATTGAACTTGCTGGAAATGTGGAGAAGCTGGAGCGCCAGATAGACGATAAATACAGACAAATAACTGTAAAAGTTCTGAACGAGGTTAATTCAATCAAAGACCTCATAATACTCATGGATGTAGTTGAGAGAATTGAAAACATGTCAGATGCATGCTTGAGCGCATCAGACGCTGTTACGATTCTTTCATTAGGTTTATAAATGATCAGGAAATGTCCAAAAAGGTTCAAAAGCCTTTGGGAGAATTGGTAGAAAATAGAGTAATAATATGGGACATTGAAGAGTCTAGAAGGCTTTTCAAAGAGGGGTTCTATGGTAAACCCATAGGCATCGCTAAGCCAAAGGGAGCAAATTTTGATGCACCTTTAATCTTAGACTTGATAGAAGGGTATTACCTTGCCAAAATAGGCAGAATAACAATTTATAAGGGAAAAAAGAAAGTCTCTTTAAAAGCTATGGAGAAGATTTGCAATCAAGAGTATGTTGACTTTAAGGAGAAGTTCCTTGTCTACAAAAAATTAAGAGAGGCAAATTATGTAGTAACCCCGGGAATAAAATTTGGTTGTGACTTTGCTGTTTATGAGCATGGACCAGGGATAGACCATGCTCCTTATCTGATTCAAGTTGTAAAACCTCACGATGATGTTACAGCTACCAGCATAGTTTTATCAGGAAGGCTTGCCACAACTGTAAGAAAGCGGTTCATACTAGCTTTGGCAGATATAAAGCAAGAGAAGGTAAACTTTTTATCCTTTGATTGGTGGAGAGCGTGAGACTTTTTTGCAAATTTTTGCTCTGCGGCTCAATTGAAGAATTTATGTTAATTTCTTGTGCTAATATTTAAGATTGGGTAAAAAAATCTTAACACAAGTATAGCAAACTTCAAGAACTAAGCCACAAAGCAGAATTTTTATTAGAATCTAAATTTCTTGCCATAGTTTGGAAAAGAGTATTAAAAACAAAAGAAAAAAGGTTAAATATTCTTAACAACAAAGAGCCATATGCAAACCAAATCATATAAGAAAATTTTAAGCACTTCTATGCTAATATTTGCAATTTCTCTTTTAGTACTTCCAATTAGACCAGTTTTAGGCGTTTCAGAAGTTACTATATTTTCTGAGAATTTTGAAGGAGTCTTCCCAACAGATAATGGCTGGACTATAGGAGACCTTACCTCCCATAGCGGTGAGGATTACTGGGGCGCTACTAGCTATAAAGCCCATAGTGGAAGTAAGAGTGGTTGGTGTGCTCAGATTGGCAACAAATCTGTATCTACTACGATCTTTTCAGAAGGTTTTGAAAGTGGTTTCGGTAATGGGTTCAATGGTTGGAGTGTTAGCGATTCTAATCCTTCTGGAACTACTGCTTATTGGAATGATGTCAATTCCGCCTTTGGAGGCGAAGGAACTCACAGCGGGAATTACAAAGCTTACTGCGCAGGCACTGGCTATGGTGGATCTTCATCATCACCAACCTATCAGAATTATATGGATGCATATATGACAAGAACAGTAAATCTAATAGGTTATGATGATGCTTATGTACAATTCTATTATAAGATGCCATCTCTTGATATAGAAGATACGACTGTTTACGATTATGGGCAACTAAAGATAGGAACTATCGAGTTAAAAAAATATGATGCTGTAAAAACATCTTGGACTTACTCAATAGTATGGTTGACTGATTATGTTGGAGGAGTTTTTGATCTGACATGGAACTTTCACAGCGATGAGATTATTGTATATGAGGGTTGGTACATTGATGATATTTCAATTATTGGCTCATCTACTAAAGATAACACAGCGTTACATCAGTATGATTACTATATGGATGCATATATGATGAAGCATATAGACCTTACTGATTATATTTCGGCTACTCTTAGCTACTATTATTGGCTCGATAGCGAACCTAATTGGGATTACTTATATGTGCAGACATCCACTGATGGCTCTACTTGGGATACTGAAAAATCTTATACTGGCAGAAGTGATGGCTGGGTACAAGGTACTGTTGATCTAACGCCCTTTATTGGCTCTAGTGTATACATAAGGTTCCTCTTTTATAGCGATGAGATAATTAGCGATTATGAAGGAGCATATCTTGATGACATAGTAATAACTGCCGTGCCTCATAATGATGCTGGTAGCGGTGGAGACGCAGGAGATGATTTTAATACTGCAACTCAGATAAGTGTTGGAAACTATGAAGGTTTCGTAGAATCTTTTGATATAAACGATTATTACAAAATCTTTGTATCCGCAGGCAATACCATCCATATCACAATGACTCCTGCTTTAGGTTCAAATTTAGATCTGAAACTTTTTGATCCTAGTAAAGATTTGGTGGGAGAATCAACCAATGGTGGCGATGCCGCAGAGAGTATATCCTATACTGCTGAAACTTCTGGAGACCATTTCATATTGGTGTATTTCGTCAGTCCAACGAGCAGTTACACACTGAATATTACAATAGAGGATAATATTCCTCCAAATCTGTCAATAACTTCACCAACCAATGGAACTCAGGTAAAGTCATCGATTGTTCAAGTCACATGGATTGGTTCAGATGCAGATACAGGCATAGACCATTATGAAGTAAAGCTCGATGATGGTTCATGGGTTAATGTTGGGACTGCTCTAACATATACATTTACTGGTTTGAGTGATGGTAGTCACATAGTTCGAGTAAAGGCTATAGATGGGGCAGAAAATTATAAAATAGCTCTTATCGACTTTACAGTAAACACAAGCCTATTGTTAGGACCAGGTTGGATGGATGACATAATGATCTTCACTGTAATCATAGTAGTAATTGTTGTAATAGTTGCTGCTGTCGTTTTAGCCAGAAGGAGAAAGCCTCCACTACCCCCTCCACCTCCACGCTAAGATAAATTAGGGCAACATAGACCTTTATCAAAGGTCTATGTAGCATCCTTGCTAGATTGAAATATAAATCCTCGGCATAACAAATACACCTCACTACTCTCTGGACGACTTGCTGGAGGCTTTATTATCGCAACATCTCTAAAATTTTTCTTTATCTTATTCAAAAATCCATTAAAAGGTTCTCCTTGGAAGACCTTCATTATTGCATGCCCTCCTTCTTTAAGTATAAATGGCAGTATTTCAACAACTTTTGAAGTCAAGTCTATCTGCTTTGCAACATCTAGCTCCCATATTCCTGATACATTTGGAGATAAATCCGATGTTACAACATCAGCCTTTTTTGGTAGTTTACTCATTATCTTATCCTTTATACTTTCATCATTAACATCTGCTACAAGTGTTTCAACATTGCTATCAATTGGCTCAACTCTCCTCAAATCTACCCCTAAAGCAAAACCTTCATCTCCTATAACCTTTGAGATGTATTGAAGCCATCCACCTGGTGCACAGCCAAAGTCTACAACTACATGCTTATTCTTTAAAATATTGTACTTTTTATCTATCTGTATGAGCTTAAAAGTAGCCCTGCTCCTATAGCCTTCTCTCTTTGCTATTTTTCTGTACTGATCCTTCTTTGCTTGATTTAACTTCATTAAGATATATGTTAATAGTAGCATTATGTATAAATTTTATACAATATTTTATTCATTAATCTGCTTCTCTTTATACTCTTGTAATACCCATCTCTCCAACCTTACGCATTTGTAAGGTGTTATCAAACTGTTACAGGTACATTTACTTTCATCAGGACAAATTATACAAGGTAAAGTCTCAATGGACTTTATCTGGACAGGTAGTCTTAATGGGATTAAGCAATACGTCCATCTACCATTCTTCAGTACCTTCTCCCTTTTTATTATCCCTCTTTTCTCGAGCCTAATAGCTAATCTTGAGCCATCTCTACTGGTAAGATTAAGGGCTTTCCAGAGCTCACTCTGTAATATTCCATCTTTACCATGCTCAACTATAAGTTTGTAAACTTTAGATGTAAGGTCTTGGGACTCTTCCTCCATTTAATACCATTTTTTATTATTAGAAGAAGGGAGATTTAAACTGTATACCTGCTTTCTTTCTCACAACCCTTTGGCAAGACTTTAAGGCGCTGCCTTATTAAGAAGTTGTTAAGGATTTCTCGGCTTCGATTCCTGACAGTAACTTCTGTTACCTCAGCTGCTTCCGCTATTTCTCTTTGGGGTGTTCTTTCTCCTAATAATACAGAAGAGATGTATACAAATGCTGCTGCCAATCCTGCAGGAGCCTTGCCATCAAAGGTTTTGGAGCGGAGAGTTTCTGACATAAGGCGAAGGGCTAACCTTTCCACCCTGGGGTCTATCTTCATGACATTGACAAGCTTTGATACATATCTTCCTATAGACGTAGGAGGAACATGCTCCTTTTCAGACTCTTTTAGCATGAATCTATAGTACTTAGCCACAGTTCTTTTGTCAACCCCTATAACCTTGGCGATTTCCTTTAATGAGCGCCCGATTTCGAACTTTCTGCAAGCTAAGTATATGGATGCTCCTGCCATACCTACTATGGACTTGCTCTTTGACAATCCTTTCTTTGCAAAAATCCTGTAGCTATGAGCTGCTGTCTCTGTGACCATCTTAGGCAATTTGAGAGCATCTGAAACCTCGTTTATTTTTGATAACACAATAGATAAGTTTCTCTCTTCTGAAGAGAAAGTTCTTATTCTGCTTTGCCATTTTCTCATACTCTTAATGCTCATATGCATATAGGGACTCAAAGGCTTACCATGTGAGTCTTTGGCCTCAGAACCTATTTCTGTAGATAACCCAAGATCATGTAGTAAGAAAGTTTGAGGAGCCCCAACTCTGACTCTTTTCTCTTTTTCTTCTAAGTCTACAGCCTTCCACTCTGGTCCTTTGTATTCATTATAATCTTCTATTACAAACCCACATGAAGAGCAGACAAGCTCTCCCTTATCATAATCTCCTATGAGTAAAATGCCACATGCAGGACAGAATATTTGATGGTCTTCACCATAACTATCCAATTTGCTCACACCCCTTTGCCTCAGAAGCAATCATAACTCTGGTACCAATAATTCTTCCTATTCTTTTAGTCAAAGGTAAAGCCGTGGCGTAAGGAGATTTAACGGGACCGATAAGCTCTGTTACCTTGGCTAATTTTCTTCCTTTTGAATCTAACAAAATAGTTCCAGGTTTTAACCATTTATCAACTTTGATTATCAAGCGACCACTTTTAGCCAAATGCATTACCTTGCCAACTTCTTCCAACTTAAATCTTTAAATTTTTATACTCGCTTTTAAACTAATCGATGGCTTATAAATAGTAAGGATACCGCATGTTAACATATACATATTATTCTTATAACACATATGCACAATATACATTGTTTACTAAATCAAGGCTTTTCTAAATATTAAGTAATTGAACTTATTTTTACCGTCTTTATAAGAAAGAGAGCTAACGCAAGACCTATCTAACCGATCATACCAATGCTTACTAATAATATCTTTAAGCAGTTTTAGTGAACAACTACCATAGATTAAGGTTAAAGAAGAGCGGCTAAGAAGGTCTAATTGTTTTTAAAATTCTAGCTATCTCCTTTATCACAATAGATTTTTTTGCCTTTTTTGAAAGCGCTATATAACCAGAAGGTGTTAAAGCTCTCTTTGGGTAATACGCTGAAAAAGGCTTAGGATCGTAGCCTGCAAGTTTTGCAGCCTTTACAAGCTCATCTAGAGTTGGGTTCTTGGTCGATAGGTTAAGAGGGACTCTTCTCCCTTCCGATCTCTTCAAAGTTGAGTTAAAGTAATCAAGCCATAATATGAGTAAATTGTAATCTTTCAATTAGTATCGCTTTTTATTGATTTTATGGGATTATCATGATTTAAAGGAATAATTTCATTAATGTTTAATCGAATATATGATGGGAATTTGGGCATCATTTGATTAGAATGGCGTTTACTACCCCGTCTTGTCCAGGCCTTGATCTTATTCTAGCAGTTCCTAATTCTGTCTCCGCTATGGCACCTTTAGTTATTACACCTCGCCTTTCATAATCTCTATTAGCAGGGTTCTTGATAACCTTGAGAATCTTAACCTTTTTCACTTTTCCTGTAGAAGGGTCTAGAACATTTGCATAAGATGTTCTCTTGACAGATAATTTTACATTACCCCCTCTTGCTCTTTTCTTAATTACTTCATCATTTCCTAAAACAGTCTCAATAGGATAGTTATCAGCTTCATAAGCTCTCCTACCTCTATAAGGAATTCTTCTACCACCTGTAGGCTTACGCTTGGCTAAATTTTCAACAGGCCTAATGGGCAAAGGCTCACCCTTTATCTCATCATGTCTTTAAATTTTTCGATAAAAAGTTTTTCTCTTTAGAAGCCTTGATCCCTTTTCCTAAACTTTGTTTAAGAAGTTGCCTTTTCATAGTTTCAAGGTCGCCACTAAGCCCAAAGTATTCGGAGAAGGCTGGAGTAGTCCTGTAAATTCTTGTTCTTCCAGACGGTTCTCCAGAGATAAATCCTATTTCCTCTAAAGCTTTAAGATGCTGGTAGACTTGCTTCCCTCTTTTCTCAGCAAGGTCGAGACTTGATATAGGTTGAAAGTAAGCAATGTAGGATAAAGTCTTTATTACTGAAGGAGGCATTAAAGGCTTCGTTGAAAACTTCTTTGCTATTATGTTATACTGTTTTTTCAGCTGCATGACAAACTTTTGATCTGCCAACTCCACAACCTCTAAAGCTCTTAAGTTAGAATTGAAAATCCTTGCAAGGTCTCTTGCAGCCCTTACAGCCCTCCTCTTAGAAGTTATACCTGCAGCCAATGCTAGCTCTTTTGGAGATAGAGGGCGACCAGCTGCATAAAGGGCAGCTTCTATTCTAGCTTGAATTTCACTCTCATCTAGGGGGACAATGAATCTCTCTCTTGATTTTGATGTCATCTTCCACCTGCTCCAAAATTATAAGTCCTTCCGCTGCAACGAAGAGCAGAAGAATAAAGGATTGAATCGCTTCTAAAAGTTTCATCCCATGAACATAATCGCTAAAGAAAATCTCTCCCTTTTCCTCCAATGCACTTAAAAGATTAGACTTAAAGAAAGATAATAATTCTTTTATATGAAGAGAGAAATCATCTGTTTCTATCAACGGCTCAGGCTCTATAAGGCTTTTGGGCTTCTCTTTCCTCTGCTCTGCTGATATCTCCTTTATTATTCGCTCAAGGGCTAGTATCAAATCTTCTAAAGATGTTGAATAAAGCTCGTGTCTGAAGGGCATCTCAAATAAAGGAGGCTCCATTGATTTGACATGCTCCTTTCTGATCTTAAGCTTCTCAAATAAGAATAAAGTCTCTACTTTTAGCCTATAGATTAAAGCTGATGATACAATAGCTGAGCCACAGAGACGAAGGTTCAGGGTTTCAGAACTTTTTATTATGGATGAAAATGTCTCTAAGAGATTTACTAAATCCAAATCCCAAGGTTTCTGCTTCTTAATAGCCTCGGGATTTACCAAGACATTTAAAGGAAGCTTTAAGAGAGAATCATGATTAAGAACTTCTGACAACTGCCTCCACTCTCGGCTTATACCTTATGACCTTTGATATACCATCCTCATTGTAAACGCCATAGATTGCAGAGGCATAAGCTATCATAGAGGGCTTTAATGTGATTAAGATTATCTGTGATTTATTTGATCTTTCCTTTAAGAGCTCTGCGAGTCTCTCAATGTTTATAGCGTCTAGATGAGCATCTATTTCATCGAAAAGGTAAAACGGAGAAGGATAAACGGATTGAATTGATAGTATAAAAGCCAGAGCTGTTATGGTCTTTTCACCCCCACTTATGGAAGTGGATTCTCTTGGAGATTTATCTGGGAATTGAGTCATAAGAAACACGCCACTCGAGAATATATTATTTGGATCTTCGATTTCTAGCCATGCAGATCCTCCTGTTAACGTGTTGAATATCCCTCTTAGCTCTCTATCTATCTTCTCAAAAGCATTTATGAAAACACGCTTCTTCTCAGCCTCTATGCTCTCAATAAATTGAACTATGGCATTTCTCTCATTTTCTAACTGATTCTTTCTCTTAGAAAGGTTCTTATAACCAGTTATTATTTCTGCATAATTACGGTCTGCCAGTAAGTTTACGTTGTACTTAAGATTCTCATATTCAAGACTTATCTTTTCAAGGATGACTTCCGCACCATCAAAGGTTTGTAATGGCTCGTAATACTCTAATGAAGATAATTCGCTAAGAATTCTTTGCTCTGCTTCATTTAAAGATTCTAAATTCTTGTTAAGAGAGAATAACTCTTTTTCTAAACGATTTATCGAGCGTAAACAACCTTCTTCAACATCTCGAAGATCCTTAAGCCTTTTCTCATAATCCTCTAATATGGGCTTAGATTTCTTTTTAGATTCGATTATGTAACTTTCTTCAAGCTTTAATTTATCCAGCTTTTCATTGAGTTCTTTTAAATTTAACCGATTCTTTTCAAGAAACTTTATCTTTTCATCTCTAGTTTTTTCCATTTGTGAAATTTGTTCCATCAAACTTTCTTTGCTAGGTCTTAGAATGTTTTCCAAATTCGCTTTCTCTTTTGTTAAACGAGTAACCATATCACGGATTTGTGATGAAATATTCTCAACAAGATTGTTAAAATATGCTTTGTTATCATAAAGAAGTTTGATTTCATCTTTTATAGATTGAATGTTCAGTTCAGAAAGTTTCCTCTCATAAATCTCTACTTTCTCTGTATGCTTTGCTCTAATATCTGAGAACCTTTTTATTCGATCTTCAACTTTTTTTAATGCAGATTCAAGCTTGTCAATCTTTTTAAGAATAACATTTTGTAGCCTTCTATATCTTGCCAAGAATTTATCAATGCTTATTAATTGGGTTGTTAATCTTTCTATTGTCAAAGTCTTCTTGATCTTCTCTTCATTCAGCTTCTTCGATTGCTTTTCAAGCTGGTTTAAGTCTGATCTCCTTCTAGCTATTATCTTCTGTAACGGTTTTAAGGCTTCTTTGATTGCTGAAAATGATGCTTCATCATAAATCAAATCTATAATAGCATCCATTTTTTTAATAAGACCAGTCTCAAAGGCTAAGCCCTTTGGCTCAAAAAGGTCTCCGTTCAAAGTCACTGCTCTAAAGCCTTTTGAAGAGACGATAAAGGCAGCTTTATGGGAACTAACTAAGATAGTATCACCAAATATGAAGTTAACAACCTCTTCTAAACCTTCATCTATAGATATAAAATCTGAGAGAAGCCCTATTACCCCATCAATCATAGGGGGATTTATTCTAGTTATGCTTGAAAGCTCTGAGAGGGGGATCATCAACAACCTACCCATCTTCAATCTCTTCGCAGTTTCAGCAATCCTTAGCATGCTAGCGATATCCTTAACTATTATAGCCTTCATTAACCTTCCAGCACTTGCTAGAACTGCTGATTCATATTTTTCATTATATTTTATTAAATCATCTAACTTGCCTATAAAACCATTAATGGCTCCAGCTTCATACAATTCTTTTAACTTCTTAATGCTTACTTCTTCAGAAATTACGTTATCTGCAACAGAGCGCTGCGCTTCATATCTAAGAACTGCTCTGCTGGCTTTATCAAAAGTAGATTTGGCTTTTTCTATTTCACTCTCTAGTTTTAATTTTCTTTCCGATAGTAAAGCTATGGATTCATTAATCTTGTCAAGAGCTTCTTGCTCTGCTTTTTTTAAGCCTTGAATCTGTGATAAATCGCTTTCTAATCGATTTAAAGTTTCGGAGAAGGACTTGTTCTTATCCTTCATCATGATAAGCTTTTCTGAAATATCTGATCGGCGCTTCTCCAATTCAAAAATTTTATCGGATATTTTTCTAATGATCTCTTTCTGTTTCATTACCTTTTTTTGCAATATCTCAGAATTAAGAGCTGTTTTTGATAGCTGAAACTCTAGCTTTTCTATTCTATTCTGAGTGGATAAGAGGTTTTTTACAGCTTCATCCTTTTTCCTCTCCAACTCACCTAAATTATCTTCCAAATTTTTGACTAAGTTCTCTAAAGTCTCCACTTCTTTCAGCTTTTCATCTCTCATTCTATAAAGAGTCGGCAAAGTTTCTTCTATTCTATTGACTGTGATCTCATTTTCTTTTATTTCAGAACTTAATCTATTTATCTCATTAGACAGCTTTGCCATGGAGAACTGTAACTCTACATTCTTTGCTCCAGACTCATCAAGAACGTTTGCAATAAATGTATTGCGCTCTTCTTCTAAAGATTTTATTTGACTTCTTATACTTTCCAGCTTAGATCTTAATTCTTGTAAATCTTTAGAGCATTTTCCAATATTTTCTTTTAGCTCGAAGATCTTATCTCTAGTAGATCCTAAATTTTTGGATAATATCACAGATTTTAGCCATCTTATTTCTTCCTCTAAGTGCTTTAACCTTATCTGGTCATTTCTCTCACCCTCCAATGAATCTACCCTTTTCTTTATTTCATCTATTCTAGCTAGAGCTACTTGCAACCTAAGGTCGGCTTCTCTTAGTTGCTTCTCAGCTTCAGCTTTTTTTTCATCGAACTGAGCAATACCGATTATACTTTCTATTAATCTTCGCTTTTCATCAGGCGATAATTCAGAAACTCTAGTCACCATCCCTTGAGGTATTACATTGAGACCCTCTGGAGAGATCAAAGCTAGATCAAGGATTTCTGATATAGAACCCTTTTGAACACGTTTATTGTTCAAAAAATATGTGCTCTCTCCATTTTCTTTTAGCTCTCGGGATATGCTTACATTTTCAGAATTTATGGGAATAGTTTTCAGAGAGTTATCAAACAATATACTTACCTTTGCAACTTTATTATTTGCTTCAGGACTAATATCCGATATTAGAGATGATAGTTTGCTCACCCTTAAAGCCTTTGGACTATTTTCTCCTAAGCAGAACCTGATGGCATCCATGATATTGCTCTTACCAGAACCATTTGGACCAGTAATGACATTTAACCCTCTTTCAAGTTGCAAAGAAACTTTCTTAAAGGACTTGAAGTTATAAATCTCAAGCTTCTTTATATAAGTACTTGTTTCAGGACTGGATGCCAATTTTCATCATGCCTTTATGAGATGTGAAGAAAGTAGGATAGTCAAGAAATTAAAATTTCTATCTCCAATTAAGTCCATATTGTCTTCATCAAACATTATTGCTTTATATGTGCTTTACTATGGTTTATAAGCATAAAGCTGTAAACTTTTGACTTTTTTGTAATCAATATTTTTAAACTTGTATAATACAAGTTTAAAAAGATGGCTTAGCCAAACTTATTAATCGCATTATTGTTTAAAAGATTATGTTCAAAAAGAGAAGGGAATTGCTCCTAGAAGCTGCAAGAAAGAATAATTGTACAATGGTGGCTTCAGCTACTCCCCAAAACATATTTTACATTACTGGTTTTTGGGGCAATGGAACTGCTATAATAAGAGAAGATGGTACTACTTTGCTAACAAATCCTTTAGAAGGGGAAAGAGCGAAAAAGTATGCGAAAGATTGTGATATAATAATAAGTGAGATGGGAAAGAGTTTAAAAGATTTAGTTTTAGAGTATATTGGCTCTAAGGGAAAAGTATGTTTTGACAATGTGGATATGTCTTTACAATTTTCACTCAAGAAAGCTCTAAAAGACGATGTCGTATTTGACCCAAATTTATTCTACTCTGTGAGAAAAATTAAGGATGAAGAAGAAATAGCCAATATTTCACAAGCTGGCAAAATAGCAGATAAATTGTACGATTACGCATCAACTCTTGTTGAACCTAAAATCAAAGAAAGGGAGTTGGCAGCTGAGCTATTAGCTAAAGCCATAAAATCTGGCTGTGATCTACCATCATACTCTTCCACTCAAAACCCCATAATAGTTGCATCAGGACTTAATTCATCCTTTCCTCATGCAGATTTGACAGATAGAAGATTATCCTATGGAGATGTCGTAACCATTGATCTAGCGATAAGGTTCAACGGTTATGTGATAGATATCACTAGAACCTTTGCTATAGGAAGAGTTGATGATGAAGTCAAAAAAGTTTACGGGATAGTTAAATCTGCCCAAGAAGAGGGCATAAGAGCAGTAAAGCCAGACGCTATTGCTGGAGAAGTTGATAAAAAGGTAAGAGATATGATCGATGCAGGAGGGTATGGAAGGTTCTTCGTTCATGGTACAGGACATGGTGTAGGTTTAGATATTCATGAGCCACCTTTTTTAAGAATGGATAGCAAAGAAGTCTTAGAAAAGAATAATGTTGTAACTGTAGAGCCTGGCATTTATATTCCAGATAAATTTGGAATTAGAATAGAAGATACAATAATAGTATCAGAAAAGGCAGAGCCTCTCACAAATTTTCCTAGGGAGCTATTAGAATTAGGATAAGTCAAGAAGACTGTGCTTTTTCTTTTATGCTCTTCAGGATTATATCAAGCAACTTACTTGCTATAACCTGCTTTGAAGATAAGGGGATATGTATAAAATTACGAGCTTTATCCACTACAAATACCTCATTTGTATCAACACCAAAACCAGTGCCCTTTTTACCTACATCATTTGCCACCACTAGATCTGCATTAGATGCTTTTAGAAGCTCATAAGCCTTATCGATAAGCTCTTCATCGGACAGTCGATAATCTGCTTTAAAGGCTACTAAGAATGTTTTTGGAGATAATTCTTTAACCTTGTCTATTATCTTTGGCAGAGGTTTTAGCTTGATGTTTAATTCATCGATCTCTCTACTAGGTAGTTTATAATCATACTTTTTCTCAGGACAAAAATCTGTAGTAGCGCTTGTGGCTATTAAAACATCATAGTCTTTAGCTTTAAGTTCAGAAACAACCTCATTATACATTTCTTCAGTAGTCTCTACACTTATTACTTTTGCACCTTGCACAGGAGACGCTGTACCATGACCATATATCAACGTAACATCTGCTCCTCTCCTTAAAGCTTCATTAGCTATAGCAATTCCCATCTTTCCTGAGCTCTTATTTGTTATGACCCTTATGGGATCTATGTATTCTAAAGTTGGACCTGCGGTAACTAGTAATTTAATCCCTTTCATACTTTTTGTAGATAATCTTCTTATCACTGCTTCAACTATATCATCCAAGCTTGCTATCTTTGCCTTACCTTCCTCTATCCTAGGATTGATAAATTCAACTCCTAATGATTCTAGCTTCTTTATGTTTTCAATTAATATTGGATGATCGTATAAGGATTTATGCATAGCAGGTACTATTATTATTGGTATATTAGAGCCAAAAGCTGTTGATACAACTGTAGTGACAGGAGTATCATCTATGCCACATGCTATCTTACTTATAGTATTTGCAGTGGAAGGACAAACTAGAATTAAATCGACCTTGTTTTTATGCATCCCGGCTAAGACTACATGCTCTATTTTGCCCGTTAATTTTGTTACTACAGGATTTCCTGTAGCCCATTCCATTAAATTTGGGTGTATTATCTCTTGAGCCTTTTTTGACATGACTGTATAAACTTCAGCTCCATGTCTCATAAGCTCATGGGCTATCTTTGGACATTCATATGCAGATATGCTACCAGTTATGCACAAGGCTATCTTCTTTCCTTTCAGCTCCTCTCCTTTTGTACCAACTATATCTTTATAAAGGCTCATTTTACATTACCTTTTAGTTTTTTTTGGAGTTTATCAAACTCAGCTTTATCCATATGGTATGAATGCTGATCGTCAGGGAATATTCCTTTCTGAACTTCATCTTTATAAGTCTCTAAAGCTTTGAAGATTTCTTCGCTCAAATTAGCATACCTTTTCACAAACTTTGGTGTAAATTTGTCAAATAAGCCAAGAAGATCATGTAAAACAAGCACTTGCCCATCACAGTCTGGACCTGCCCCAATACCAATAGTTGGAATACTCAATTCATGGGTGATTATCCTTGCAACTTCAGAAGTTAAAGATTCAAGAATTATTGAGAAAGCACCAGACGCTTCAATAGCCTTTGCATCTTTGATTATCTTCATAGCTTCTATTGCTTCTTTTCCTTTTACTCTATAACCACTCAAAAAGGTTGCTGTCTGTGGAGCAAGCCCAACATGCCCCATTACAGGGATTCCTGCATCAACTATTGCCTTTATAGTGTCCTTTATGATAATCCCGCCTTCGAGCTTTACAGCATCACAACCTCCTTCTTTTATGAATCTGCCTGCATTTCTTATAGTATCCTCTTTACTAACATTAAAGGACATAAAGGGCATATCCCCAACTATCAATGCATGTTTTACTCCTCTCTTCACAGCCTTACAATGGTAGATCATTTCATCCATAGTTATGGGTAAAGTTGAGTCGTATCCCAATACTACCATGCTACAAGTATCCCCAACAAGTATGATATCTATGCCAGCTTTGTCTGCAAGAAGGGCAGTAGGGTAATCATAAGCAGTAACCATTGTAATCTTTCTTTTTCCTTTCATCATTAATATGTCCTCAATCCTCAGCTTTCCTTTCTCCATTTTTCACCAACTTAAGCCAATTCTTCCAAATCTGACAAGAATTCTATAATGTGTTTTCTTTTAACATGGGGCATTATCACCAATCTTATATGAGTTCGAGTAGCTGAAATGGCCCATCCTCTTTTCCTTAGTCTATCCGCCAACTGCTTAGGGTCTAAAGAATAAGAGGATAAACCTACTATGTTCATGGTCGGATTTGTGATTAAATATATTTTCTTAGACCTTTTAACTCTTTTCACGATTACGTTTGTTAAGTCCATGCACCTCTTCACTACTCTTTGATAACCTTTTCTACCCATATACTTGAGAAGAGCCCATACTGCTATTGCTGATGCACCAGACCTTGTGCCTAAAATCGTGCCTTGAGTTTGCTCTCCTCCTGATAAATATGGAACCTTTATACTCACAGATTTTATGTATTCTTTATCTCTAAATAGTATCCCTCCTGCTGGTATAGGAGCAAGCCCCATTTTATGGGGGTCTATAGTAATAGAACAAACTCCTTTTAAGCTGAAGTCAAAATCTGGAACATTATAACCTAAGTCCTTCATGAACGGTAATACAAAGCCTCCAAAAGATGCATCTACATGAAGATATATGCCATTATTCAAAGCTATTTCAGATAGCTCTGAAATAGGATCTACTACTCCCAGTTCTGTCGAGCCTGCTATACCTACTATGGCTACTGTATTTTTATTGATAGCTCTCTCTACGGCTTTTGTTCTGACTTGATAATTTTCATTGAGACCAATTTTTACTAGCTTTAGCCCAAGCAAGTTTGCAGCTTTATCGAACGAGAAATGAGCAGACTCTGGAACTATCACTTCAGGTCTATCTTTTTCTGCTAAATTCCTTGCAACCCACATGGCCATCAAGTTCGCTTCAGTCCCTCCTGAGACTATGTATCCTGATGTATCTGGTTTTGAGAGCAAAGAGCCTATCATCGATATAGCTTCTTGCTCAAGTTTCATAGCTCCAGGGAATAGACCTGCGTCTCCAAGATTTTTATCAATAGCTTTGATGAAAATTCTCCTAGCAAAAGCGTGAGGGGAAGTGCACATAGAGCCAAGGATTCTTCCTGAGTCGTAGGTGAAGTCTTCTTTCAAATACTCTTTAAGTAATCTTAAAACATCACTCTTTGATAATCCCTCATAATTCATAGGTCAAAATTTACCTCATGACGATCCTTCTAAGGTTTCTGGATAAAGTAATTTTTTCTTTTTGATCTCCATCAACCTTTTAGCGATAAATCCAATGCAATACCCTAAGTTCTTCTCATTGTCAAACCTTCTAACGATTTCCAAGAGCTCTTTTTCACTTTTGAACTTTAGCCTTTTAACCTCATTTATCAGTAAAGGAACAGCTCTAACTACATTGTCCACTATGGTTATAGATGCGTAACGTGCTGTACGGGAGAGGGGATTAAGGTCTATGGCTATAACGTTCTTACCCATTTTTCTAAGGGCTTCAGTTCTATCGCCATCTTCTAATGATAATAGAACTAAATCTGCGGAGTAAATTCCCCTAACATCTACTTTCCTGCGCTCACTGCTCAATTCTGGTATCCTTGCAGAAGCTCTATTCCCAATACCTAAAACTTCCTCTGCTCCAGCGTCTATCAAAGCCCTTTTTATAGCAATTTCCCTTTCAATAGAGCGGTAAAACAAGTTCACCTCTAACTTACTCCCAGTAATTTTAGCCAACTCTACAAGCTCTTTAGCCACTAGGGCTGAGGAATTACCATTGACAGATATTACAGGATGCTTAGCAAGAAGCATGGCTGCTGCAGATGCTGTTATAGCCTTAAAGGCAGGTTTTATCGTCCTTTCACCTAAAAGGTAGTCAAAGGCTTCTCCTCTACCATGGGCTATCAAACCTTGGGAGACAACTATACCAAGTCTGTAATTCATGACTAACTTCTCACGAATCATTAAAGACTCTGCTCTTGGATGGTCTGGAGGAATCTCTATCTCTTCCTTCATAGAACCCTTGCTCCTTCTCTATCGACAGAACAAAAAATTACTTGATCACTTGCTCTTGCATTCTCAAAAAATATCTTAACCAGTTCTTCTGCCTCCTTTGTTTTTGTGATGGAGAAGATAGTTTCACCTATCATAGCCATACTGCATTTAAAGCCATAATCATCAACTTTGTTCAAAATCTTCTTTATTCTGCCGGTATAGATATTTAATGAATCGGAGAATTCCCTTGACAAAATCATAAAATTTTCAGGACTCGGCTTTGCCATAAAACGATCAATCAGTCCTTTACTAGCTTCATTTACACGATTGCGTATGCTATTATTACTTAACATAGCTTTAGTAGAAATCGGACCAAGGCTCAAACATATGATCGAATAGTCATTTTCAATAGGAATTTGCTTTATTTCTCCTATTCCTGGAGCTCCAGCTTTAACCCTAACTTCAAACCCGCCATAAGCCTCAGCTATAACAGTGCCTAATCCAGTTTTACATTTTATTTCCGCTTTATGAGCAATACTCGCAGCCTCGACCTTTGATAGTCCCATCCCTAAAGCTTCGTTAAGGGCTAGAGACAAGCTTAAGGCACAGGCTCCGCTAGAACCAAACCCTGAACCTATGGGCACTTGCACATCGTAATCAACGGAAATAAAGTAATTTCTTCTACAATTTTTAGGCAAAAAGGAATTTATTACATATTTTGTTAATTGAGTTGATTCTACAACTTTGCCATTTAAGCTAACATTCAACTTGGGACTAGACGATTTCTCAATCTTTACACAAGTTTTAACTCCCTTGCTTAAGCATATTCCTGCTCCTTTTGACCCCTTTAATAATGGTTCAGACTGCTCATCAATAATCTCAAAAAATCCAGTTATGTGAGATGGAGAGAAGGCTATAGCCTCCATGATGTAGTTAGTGAGACAAACCTTTTTATTAAATTAATCTATAGATATAATAAATTTCTCTATACCTCTATATATGATAATTCAATTAACCGAATATGTAAGAAATGAAATTATGCAAGCGCCAAGCTTAAAATAACTCATCTATATAGATCATTATATTATTAGTTGATGCAAGATGGAGTTTCGTAAAGTTCAGGAGATGGGTGGAGGAACTTTTCTCATATCCTTGCCAAAAGAATGGGTAAAACAGAGCATGATAAGAAGAGGGAGTATTCTTACAGTCGAAGCGAGAAAGGATGGAGTTCTTATTATCTATCCTTTTCGAAAGAAGGAGAAATCGATACGTGAGACTATTATACAATATCCAGAAGAACAAATAGAATATTTGATAAATGAAATCACTGGGGCATATCTTTTAGGATACGATTTAATCAGAATTCATGGTAAGGAAAGAATAGCTTATGAGGATAGGGAAAAGATTAAGGAGGCTGTAAGGCAGTTAATAGGTCTTGAGATAGTCGAAGAAGACGCACAATCTATACTGATCCAATTCTTACTTGAACCAACGACTCTAACTCCAGAAAAGATCCTTCGCAGGATGCACATGATTTCAAGGGGCATGTATAAAGATGCTATAATTTCTTTGATAGAAGGTGATGAACATCTTGTCAAAGTAGTAGCCGAAAGAGACGATGAGGTCGATAGGCTTCATTTCCTTTTAGTGAGGCTCATTAGAAGCGCGCTATTAGACCTTAAGCTTTTGGATAAAATTGAATTGAACATGATCGATTGCTTGGATTATCGTATTGCATCAAGCTTGCTGGAGATGGTTGGAGATGCTTCAGTTGAGATGGCAAAGACCGTGTTAAAATTACCAAAATTGCATTTTGATGATAAGCTTAATAGCATGCTTAAAGAATCTGGAGAAATTTTAGAGAGGATGCAAGACCTTTCAGTAAAGGCTTTTTTGACGAAAAATGTGAAGGATGCTAGACAAGTGGTAAAACTTTTTGCTACTTTATCGGCAAAACTAGATGAACACGAAAGATTGATTCCCAATCGTCCTCTAGAAGTTTTCACAGGACTTTCATCGATATTTTCATCTATAAGTAAGATAGGCCGCTGCCATATCGATATAGCAGATCTGTCTGTAACTATGTATCCTATAGTGCGCTAATCAAGCTATCCAATTGCCATTAAACATGAGCAGTTACAGCATGAATAGCATACTTTCTTTTCAAAGAGGCTTCTACTAGACCCAAGAATACAGGCTCTGGCTTACCGGGTCTGCTGATGAACTCAGCATGGTACTGAGTAGCTAGATAAAAAGGATGATTCGGAATTTCCATTATTTCAACTCTTTTACCCTCATCGCTGAACCCTGAAAATATCATATTATTTCTCTCAAAGATCTTCCTGTATTTTTGATTAAACTCATATCTGTGCCTATGCCTTTCCCTTATGACCTTTCTTTGATATAACCTATAAGCTAATGTTCCCTCTATCAGGTTTATTTCATGGCCGCCTAGCCTCATGGTGGCTCCTAAGTCTTTAATATTTCTCTGCTCTGGTAATAGATCTATTACAGGATGGGGAGTATTAGGATCAAGCTCAGTTGAGTTAGCATTTTCTAAATCACAAGCATACCTTGCAAAAGATACCAAAGCCAATTGGAAACCAAAGCATAATCCTAGATACGGTATTCCTCTTTCTCTACAATAGTTTGCTACTATTATCTTCCCTTCACTTCCTCTTTTCCCAAAACCTCCTGGTATGAGTACACCATGATATTTTTCTAATTCCTTACAAGATTCTTCTTGACTCTCAAAACATTCAGCTTCTATCCATTCCACCTTTACCTTTAAGCCTAACTGAGCTCCGGCATGAGCCAATGCATGATTTATACTAACATAACTATCGGCAAGTGTTGTGTATTTGCCTACTATGGCTATTTGAACTTCTTCTTTATTCCCAATAAAAGATTCTGATATCATCTTCCAATCACCCCATTGAATTTCTCTTTTGCCCAACTGAAGTTTCTCGCATATTGTTGATACTATTCCTTCAGAAGCAAGATTTTCAGGTACACTGTATATAGATTCAACATCAGGGTTAGAAATTACGCTCTTTAAGTCTACGCTAGTAAAAAGGGCTATCTTGCTCTTCGTCTCTTTTGTCAAAGGCTTCTTACTTCTAGCTACAATTATATCAGGCTGAATGCCTATTCTTCTTAGTTCTTGGACGCTATGCTGAGTAGGCTTAGTCTTTTGCTCGCCGACAACATCCAAAGCTGGGACAAGAGTTACATGAACGAACAAAGTGTTAGAGGGACCCTCTTCAAGCCTCATCTGCCTTAAAGCTTCTAAGAAAGGCAAGCTCTCTATATCGCCAACAGTCCCCCCACACTCTATAACAACACAGTCAGCATTATCTAACTCAGCAACGAATCTTATACGCCTTTTTATTTCGTTTGTTAGATGAGGTATTATCTGGACACACTGCCCAAGATAGTTTCCTTTTCTTTCATCCTTTATAACCTGTAAGTAAACTTGACCGCTTGTAATGTTATGATAACGTGTTAAGGGCTTATCAAGAAACCTCTCATAATGACCTAAATCCATATCACATTCAGAACCATCATCACACACAAATACTTCTCCATGAGCTATAGGATTTAGTGTACCAGCATCAACATTTAAGTATGGATCGATCTTTACAGCTGATACCCTTAATCCTATCATTGTGAGGAGCTTTGCTATAGAAGCAACAACGATACCCTTACCTAAACCCGACATCACGCCTCCAGTAACAAAGATCCACTTTGGCATATTTTGCTAAGTTAGCATTTCTAAAATAAAGTTTGCTATAAAAATTTGGGACATGGCAACTTAAGCTCACCTCCTTGGATGGTTGTAGTACAACATAAAGAGCTTTATGATTAGGTTCCAGCACAGCATCGACCTCTTGAACCTCTCTCTCCTGTCGAGCAGGTTCGAG
>Ga0080004_1111945_pt1 | contig 42017 bp, 38 predicted proteins | sample WasSprMetagenome_FD_69207 | JGI IMG/M metagenome (GOLD analysis project Ga0080004, IMG submission 69207) | Sulfidic aquatic microbial communities from Washburn Spring, Yellowstone National Park, USA - WS (SPADES assembly) (version 2) | ecosystem: Environmental > Aquatic > Thermal springs > Hot...
GGAATTAATATGAGACATAACACTAATAATAAAACTGTACCGTTCAGATCAAGTGGAGTTTCCCGTGGAAGAACAGATCTTCCCAGATCTTTAGGGATGATCTGGTTATTTTTGTATGTATTTACTCATTTAGTGTGTTAGTGTATAAGTGGATATGGTGGTGAGAATTGAAAGAGATTTTGTATTATTTTTAGAATTATTATGTTTTTAGATTTCAAAATCTAGGGGGTTGAAAGTTTTTAGGTTAGAGGGTGTATTATGAGGGAGGTTACTGTTGAAGAGTACTTGGAGTTTGTGGCGAGGAATAGGAGGATTGTTATTGAGGATCAGGAGATTATACTTGAACCTATTGATGTTAAGAGGTTTGAGCCTCTCTCCGAGGAGCTTACAGATGTCTCCACCACGGTGTGGAGTTTTCCTGAGCGGGGGGCTTGGGGTACTCATAGGGGTGATTATAGGGGTAACTGGGCTCCTCAAATACCGCGGGCTTTAATATTAAAGTATACAGAACCTGGAGATGTAGTATTAGACTCAATGTCTGGTTCTGGCACTACGTGTATTGAGGCTATATTACTTGGGAGAAATTGTATTGCAGTTGACATAAATTATAATGCTGTAATATTAACACACCATAGGCTTTACTACTTAGTTAAAGCCCTAAGGGAGAAAAATCAGCAGAAAAAGCTATTAGACTTTACAAGTAATAGTAAAAGCAGAGAGCTTAAACTTGAAGCTTGGTATAAGATTTATCATGGTGATGCTAGGAGATTAGATAAGATACCAGATAACTCCATAGACCTCGCAGCTACTCACCCACCATATTTAAATATTATTGAGTATAGTGAAGACCGTGTTGAAGGAGATTTATCGAGAACTAGGAGTCTCGAAGAATACCTAAAATTACTTAGAGATGTAGCAAGAGAAATCTATAGAGTGTTAAAGCCTGGAGGTATATTAGGTATTTTAATCGGTGATACTAGGATTAAGAAACACTACGTCCCATTAACACACTACGCACTCCTAATACTACTAGATGTGGGTTTCGTGTTAAGAGAAGAGGTAGTAAAAATACAACATAAAATGAAAACGACGAGAGAAGTGTGGAGTAAATTGAGAGATAGAGACTTCTTACTAATATATCACGAAAAACTCTTCATACTCGAAAAACCCAGGAGATTAAACCAGGATTTAAAATATAGTATGAAACAATCATTCATAGAGCTTAAAATTTAATTCTAAGATGCTTAAATATTAATACATCATTAAACCACTCTACACCGTGTAATACAACCAGCATTTAACAAGTCTCTCCTTCTCAACCTCTATTAATGGTGGTTCTCTAGTTTTACATTCTTCACGTGTAAATGGACATCTTGGATGTAGTCTACATCCTTTAGGTGGGTTAGCTGGATCTCCAATTTCACCCTTTAAATATATTTTCTCTAAGCCCAATTGACTACTTATTAATGGTATTGCACTGAGTAGTGCTTTTGTATATGGGTGTAGTGGTTCTTTTACAACCTGATCAACTCTCCCCTCCTCAACTAGTTGAGCTAAATACATTACTCCTATTCTACTAGCTATTAGACTCAATAATGCTATATCGTGAGTTATAAAGAGTAGTGATTGATTATATTTCTCCTTAAAATCTAATAGCAATTTTATTATTGAAGTCCTAATTGAAGCATCAAGATTACTAGTAGGTTCATCAGCTACAATATACTTTGGCCTCAATATCATTGCTCGAGCAATTACAGCTCTTTGAAGCTGCCCACCACTAAGTTCACGAGGCCTTCTACCCATGAAGTCTTCAGGTGGAACTAATCCCACTTCTTCGAGTGCTCTATATACTCGCTCTAAAACCTCACTTCTACTAATCTCAAAATGTATTAATAGTGGCTCACTTAGTGCTTCACCAATTGTCTGAATAGGATTTATTGCCCCATAGGGGTCTTGTGGAATCAACTGCATCTCTCTCCTAAGAGGTCTAAGAACACTCTCAGACAACTTAGTTATATCTCTATTTTCAAATAAAACTCTCCCCATAGTCGGCTTATAGAGTCTAAGTGATACACGCCCCAATGTAGACTTACCACTACCACTCTCACCAACTAACCCATATATCTCCCCCTTATTCACCCTTAACGACACATGATCAACAGCTCTAACCCTACGCTTCCTACTAAAAACACCAATTTCAAAATCCATAACGACATCTATTAACTCAACAATAGCACTCATAATAATTCACCTACACGATGACATGAAACAAAGTGATTTCTCGATACTTCAATTAAAGGAGGCAACTCTCTCTTACACTTCTCAATTGCAAATTCACATCTAGGGTGAAATATACATCCTGGCGGAGGATTACGTAGGTCTGGCGGATACCCAGGAAGAGATCTTGGCAAATCTCTCTGTAACACCCTGGGTAAAGCTTCAAAGAGAGCTCTCGTATATGGATGCCTCATATTACTAAATAATTCACTTTTCTCAGCATACTCCATTACATATCCACCATACATAACCATGATCGTGTCTGCTCTCTCAAGAGCTAATGCAAGATCGTGAGTAATCAGTATTATTGAGGACTTATATTTCTCCTTAATACTGTCAATTAAATCCATAATTTGCTTTTGAACAACCACGTCGAGAGCTGTTGTAGGCTCATCAGCAATAATTACTTCTGGGTTGAGAGCTATAGCCATTGCTATTGAAACCCTTTGTTTCTGACCACCACTCAATTGATGTGGATAAGAATACATAATTCTCTCAGATAACCCCACAGCTTCCAAGTACTCTCTTACAATAGTTCTAACTTTAACTTTTTCAACTCCATGTTCTATTAGAAACTCCTCAAACTGATCAACTATTCTCCTCAAAGGATCTAGTGTTGTAAATGGATCTTGAAAAACCACCGAGATCCTACTACCACGTATTTTCCTGATTTCACGAGGATCTAGTTTAAGAATATCTACACCATTAAAGAATACTTCACCACGTATAATTTTACCTGGTTTTGGAACCATGTTTAATAATGCTAATCCCAATGTTGATTTACCACTACCACTTTCACCTACAATTGCTAACATTTCACCTCTTCTAAGTTTAAATGAAACACCTGAAACAGCTGAGATAACTCCGCTGAGTGTAAAGTATTTAACCCATAAGTCATTGACTAACAAGATCTCCAATACCCATCACCTCTTCTGAGGAGATATTAGTGTAGAAACCCCTTCACTTATAAGTGCAAATCCAACTGCTAATAGAGTAATAGATAATCCGGGAAATAACATTATCCACCACATACCTGTAAGTACAAACCCCCTACCTTTATATAAGTCAAATCCCCAATCTGGTGTTGGTGGTTGAACAGTTAAACCCATAAAGCTGAGTGCTGCCTCTGTTAATATCGCATCAGCACTATTCATACTAAATACAACCATTAAAGTCCTAGTAACATGTGGTAATATGTGTTTTAACACAATCCTAGTTGATGGTATCCCGAGGGCCTTAGCCATTTCAATATATGTCTCACTCTTAATACTTAAAACCTGTCCTCTCACCATTCTAAAATATGTTGGCACATAGACTACAGCTATTGCTATAGCAGCATTAATTGGACTTGGACCTAGTGCAACTGAGAGTGCAATAGCAAGTACTAGTGAGGGAAATGCATAAATAGAGTCCATTATAAAAGATAATATCCTATCTAATAATCCACCTAAATAACCACTAATTAAACCAAGAACTGTTCCAATAGCACCACTCATAGCGACAGCTATAGCTACAATCATTAACATTATCCTTGAACCATAAATTATCCTTGAAAAAACATCTCTACCAAGATTATCTGTCCCCATGAGGTATAAGCGACTTGGAGGTTGTAGTGGTAAGCCTACTGCTTCTACGGGTGAATATGGAGATATTATGTCAGCTAATATTGCCATAAATACAAATAATAATACTATGATTAACCCAGATAATATGTATATGTTTTTAAACACTACAATTAATCTCAATAATAATCTTAATGATCTCCGAGTTCTAGACATAACTAATACCTCACACGAGGATCTATTATAGCATAAATAACATCCACGATTAAACTAGTTAATCCAACAATAATTGCGAAAATAATTACCACAGCTTGTATAGCAGTGTAATCCCTATACATCACTTTATCAACCAGGTATGTTCCAATCCCCGGCCAGTTAAAAGTAGTCTCAGTTAATACTGCACCACCCATTAATAATGCAAATTGTAAACCAGTATATGTTACAATAGGTATAAGTACATGTCTAAATGTATGTCTCCTTATTCTACTATCACGAATACCCCTAGCACGATATGCCTCCATAACCTTAGATTCTAATACCTCCTCCATGTTGTTTAATGTAAGCCTCATATAGGGTCCAGATATAACTAAGCCTAGAGTAAATGCTGGGAGTATAATGTGTTTAAGAGCATCAATAAAGACAGGTATATTTAACTGTATGAGTGAATCCAGCGTGTAAATACCAGTTATTGACTTAAGAGAACCCATCGTAGTCAATCTCCCCCCAGTGGGGAGTAGTCCAAGATACTTAGAGAATACTAATTGAAGACCTAATCCAAGAGCAGGTATAAATATTACAAATACTATTGAACCAGTTAATCTAATAATAGTCTTAACAAGTCTACTATGTACTCCAGCACCCAGATATCCTAAACCCACACCAATAATTAAGCTAAATATAATAGACCATATAGACAACTCGAGAGTTGCAGGAAGCTTATCTAAAATATCACTAGCTATTAGCCTACCACGAATAATCATAGATTTACCCATATCCCCCCTAATGAAGTTAAATAAGTACTCGAAATACTGCTGATATAGTGGCTTATCTAAGCCAAGTTCACTCATTAACGCCTTTAACTGCTCTTCAGGTATATTCTTAGTCCCCAGTGCCGCGAGAACAGGGTTTCCTGGGAGTACTCTTAGAACTATAAATACTAGAGTATAGAGTACGAGTACTGTGGGAATTATCATTAATGCACGTATAGCTATATATCTAAGTAAACCCACACCTAATACACCAAGCCTTTCCCCAAAACTCCTCTTAGAGTAGTACTAGAATAAGCTTTTAATCTTTAATACAATAATACTAAATAGGTGAGAGCCCTGAAGAGAACTCTACTAGTTGTCATAGTAGCTTTAGTCATTATAGCAATTATTGCTGCAATAATCTCAATGCAATATCCACCTGCACCAGCAACACCAACACCAACAACTCCAACACCAACTCCTACAACACCAACAACCCCCACAACTACACCAACACCTACTCCTACATACGCTGAGACCATAACTATTGGTGTAACAGATAAAGTGACAGATATAGATCCATCTAACGCATATGACTTCTTCACATGGGAAGTCTTAACAAACATTATGGAGGGGCTTGTTAAATACAAGCCTGGAACAGATGAACTTATCCCGGGAATAGCTGAGAAGTGGGAGGTTTCAAGTGATGGTTCAACATGGACATTTTACTTAAAGAAAAATGTAGCATTTTGTGATGGAACACCAGTTAAAGCTCAAGATGTTGTTAGGAGCATTAAGAGAGTTATGACTATTCAAGGAGACCCCTCATGGCTTGTAACAGAATTCGTAGATGACGTCGTAGCTGTTGACGACTACACAGTTAAAATTATATTGAAAACACCTGCAAGCTACTTCTTAGCAGTTGCAGCTACTCCACCATACTTCCCAGTTCACCCGAGTTACCCACAGAACCAAATCGTTAGCGACGCGACTTGGGGTGGTGCAGGCCCATATTGCATTAAAGAATTTAAGAGAGACGAATACTTAGTGTTAGAAGCTAACCCATATTACCATGGTGATAAACCTAAAACTAAAACTATAATTATAAAGTTCTATCGTGATGCAACAGCTTTAAGACTCGCATTAGAGAGGGGAGAAGTAGATATTGCATGGAGAACTCTTAGACCACAAGACTACGTAGACTTAGCTAAAAACCCCAATTTCGTAGTTAAATCAGTACCGGGTAGTTTTATAAGATACATCATTATAAATGTAAAAATGGATCCTGTGAGTAATGTTCTAGTGAGAAGAGCTATTGCAGCCGCAATAAATAGGTCAGAGTTAGCAGAGAAAGTATTCTTTAACACTATGACACCACTATATAGCCTTATTCCAGCAGGTATGTGGGGTCATATTGAAGCATTTAAAGAGGCATATGGTCCAGGACCTGATATCGAGTTAGCTAAGAAACTACTAAGAGAGGCTGGTTACAGTGAGACTAATAAGTTAGTTATAGAGTTATGGTATACTCCAACACACTATGGTGACACTGAAGCTGACCTCGCAACACTGATCAAGAATCAACTAGAGGCAACAGGAATGATTAGTGTTGAAATTAAGAGTGCTGAGTGGGCAACATATGTCGATAATGCTAGAAATGCTAGAATGATGTTAAGCCTATTCGGCTGGTATCCAGACTACATAGACCCCGACGACTTTACATCACCATTCCTACTAAGTACAGCTAACAAGTGGACTGGTTCACAATATGCTAATCCAACTGTAGATGAATTACTCAGAGAAGCCATGGTCAAAGTTGATCAGGGTGAGAGAGCAAAACTATATGAACAAGTACAGAAAATCTTAGCAGAAGAAGTACCCTTCATACCACTATTACAAGGCAACTTAATGATAGTTTACGCGAAAAACATATATGGAGTAGAAATTGGTCCACCAATGTTACTACCATATTGGACAATCTACAAGATTATTGGATAACCTCCCTCCCACATAAAACCTCTTTTTTCCTCATTAAATCTCTCTACACTCTCCTATAAGTCATCACGTAGAACTATTCATGTAAAAGAACTAATAGTTTTATGTATCTCTAAAGTAATAAGAAATCTTAGCACGACGTTAGTTAATAACTCCTACTCTACACACACTTATTAGGTGATAGTGTTTGAAGCTTACGAAGAATAATATCTACGTTAACCTGGTTTTAGGTGACATCACAGAGTTCAAAGGCGACGCTATAGTTAATCCTGCTAACAAATACCTCATAATGGGTGGTGGTGTTGCAGCTGCAATTAAGAGGAAGGGTGGTGAAGAAATAGAGAGAGAAGCTAAGAGACATGCTCCAATAGAGATCGGAGAAGCTATTGTTACTAGTGCTGGGAGATTGAAGTGTAAAGCCATAATTCACGCTCCAACAGTTGAAACACCCGGCGGTAGATCTAGTTTTGAATATGTATATAGAGCTACATTAGCAGCATTGAGAGTGACTAGAGAAAACGGCTTTAAGACAATAGCTTTCCCACTAATGGGTGCTGGTGTTGGAGGATTAAGTCCTGAAGAGGCTATTGAAGCTATGACAACAACTTTTCTAGAAGCTGGTGAAAACCTAGAGATCTATGTTTACTTAGTGAGTAAAGAGGTTTTTGAGAGAATTATTACATGGCTAAGGAGAAGTGGGTGGAGAGAAGTTACATAGTATTGTAAACTTAACTACTAGTATTCTTAAAGTGAGCTTGTTTTATAGGTATTTTTATTTCTACATGTCCAAATCCTGCTGCCCTCCCAGCACCTACTCCTAGTGTTAATGTATATGCGAAGATTTCTCCAAGCCATTCTTCTACGTTAACTCCGTGTGATTGTAGATAGTTGAGGTAATTCTCATCTAACCTATAATTCACATAGCCTGTTAATGCTGGTATTGGCTTATCAGAGTAATAAATCCACTTAACTCTCACAGAACTTAATACACTATAAGTCTCATTGAAAAGCCTATGAATCCTCAATAATTCTCTTCTAAAAGATCCTTTCTTATAAGAGCCTGTAGCGTGTAATCTCGTATAGATGGGTGTTGCAAATACTACTAGTGGTGTAGGTAATAGTGTCTTTTGTCTCCTCGTGGTTTTTAAAGGATCTCTTAGCATTGTTGGAGAAGAAAACACTATTTTAACACCGCGAGCACTGAGAACACTATTCGCAATTTCTCTTCCAAGAACAATTGAATTAAATACCTCTAAGCCTTTAATTTCAACACATACTTTTTGCTTAATAAACTCAAAACAATCAGCATAATTGAGGAGAGATGAGACTACATTAATACTCCTAATTAAACCCTCATATAATCCAATGTAGAAGTAATAGTCGCCATTTAGTTCAATTATATTTGGAGCACCAGTACATTTAACTAATCTACGACTACTCTTACACTCAGCATAACTATAAACACATTCAACACCACCACTAATACCCCTATAGAGAGGTGTTATATGTAGTAATTTTGGAACAGGCCCCTTAGTGGGTTTAAAATACTCCTCTAGAATAGGATATGCCCTTATAAGCAATGTCTTAACAAGCCTACTCGTATAGAGATAACCATAAAAACCAGTAACACGAACCCCAACCCTGATTAACGTAAGCCGATGATCAATCACATTAGACAAGAAACTCCACCTATCATGTAGAATAAGAAGATGAGTGTAAAAAACAATTTAAAATAATGAAAAACCTCCAATTGCATTAAGTGCTTTAAAAGCTTATTAAGACACTATAACCCGGGATAGCTAATAATAGAAATAAAACTTACTAATAGGTGTTTTAAACGTGAAATCCCCGAAGCTACTGAATCATCTTAGAAGTATATTAAGAAGTAAGTTGTATTCAGATACTGTTCTCATGTTACGTATAATTAAATATCTTGATACAGTTGTCTCAAATTTCGCTAAGATTAGTATACCAATACTCCTAATTGTTTATTTAATTAGGGGTTTTGTAAATGGGACTTTTATACCATATTCAATAACATATATTATCAATGGACTTAAAGACGAGAATAAAAATGTGCTTCAAGCGGGATTAATACTCCTACTAGCATCTAGTGTGATCTTTGCTATAACAGAAATTGCTCAAATGAATTATTTTAAGAAACTCACGAGAAGCATTATTTCATTGAAAAAAACATTTTAAGTAAAATAGTGAGAAAAGACGGCTTTCAAGAAAACCCTGAAGAACTTGTTGGTAAAGTTGCTAGTGATGTTGACTTTATAGTGTGGAATATTAATGCTGTCTTAACAACACTATTACCAAATCTATTCACAGCATTAACAGCACTTATAACAATTTATAGTTTTAATACCACAATCGGATTAATTACAGCAACTAGTACTATACCTTATGTTATATACGCTGAAATTTATACTAAGAGAGTTGAGGTATATAGAGCGTTAGAGAGAAAGACATATGCACAGAGCATAGTACATATTAAAAATATTATTTACGGTGAGAAAGTAGACGAAGACCTAGATAATATTCTTAAAAAATGGGAATACTCTGTAAATAAAATGATGTGGCTAGATAGATTCTACTTCTCAGCAAGTCTCGCAACATCACTCCTCTCAGTGAGTGGTGTAGCACTATTAGCAAGTAGAGAGGTAAGTAGCAATAAGCTAAGTATAGGTGCATTATCAGGAATACTCTACGCTTCAATAACAGCACACTTTGGAATGTTAAATGCTATGTGGGCATTCTGTATACAGGGACAAACAGTATCAACACTTAAGAGAATAGTAAATTATCTATTAACTAGTGAAAAAGAATGTTAAAACAACTTAAAGATTATTCTAAGAATAATCTGATCTCAGAGGACCCTCATCACCTTACCTGCTAAGTTCTCGCGTTATGTAATTATAGTTAATTTAATATGTGTTTAAGCTCTATAAGTTTATCTGTTACATTCCTCTCTCTACATATTTCTTCAAGATAACTCCAGTCTAATTTATTACGCCATGTATAGAGTAGCCAGAGTGCTTTATCGCGATCTTCTGTTGAACCCCAATACTTCCATCCATCTAAATATATGGCTATTAAATCCTCCACAGGATCTAAATACACATGAAAATCCTCTACAATTAATTTCACAGGCTCTTTTCTCCTATTATAGATACTAGATACTATATCTATAGATTTCAATGAGAGAATTTCATATGTAGGGAGATATCCACGACCAATTCTCTCAGAAAACTTCTCTAAGAACAATTCAACTATTCTACTAGAACCCTCTACAATAATATCCACATCCATAGTCCTATAGACTCTACCAGTATATACTTCAACAGCAAAACCCCCAGTAATAATAACCTTACCAAGCCCCCTCTGCTCTAGGAAGGTATTAATCCACGCTATAAACACCAAATACCTCTTAGTTTCCTCACTAATTGAGAGTAAATGTGGAAGAATATTTTTCTCAAAAACACTAAGCATTTCAACAACTACTTCCTCAATTTTAATACTCTCTTCTCCCCCTCCCACACAACCACCTCGAGATAGGTTTCTAGGAGTTCTCGTGCTAAACGTGCAAGTCTGAGGGTTTCTTCAATACTTCTCTTTGTAGTCCTAAATCTACCACGAATAATATATGTGAGCTTAAAGACCTCTCTAAAACCGCGATTAGTAAACATAAAACAACCACTTAAATCACTATCCTCAAAAACACCTATATACATGAACAATACGTAATTATAAATATTTAGACGTAAAACACATTATTTAAGTTATTCAAAGAACAAATATTTGCTATTAACTTAGTTCATATACATTTAAGTAAGATAACCCTCTTTAAAATTATCGGTGATTATTGTTATGTATTCACTTGTTTTAAAGAATGTTAAGATTCCTCTAAATGGATACTTAGTTGAGGGACACATATACATAGAGAATGGGTTAATTGCCTCTATTGGAAAGAGGGAGTATAGTGCAGATGTGGTTATTGATGGTGAGGGCCAGTTAGTTGTCCCTGGTGGAATAGATCTGCACGCTCACATATATGATCCTGAGTATGTTGAAAACGAAGACTGGGAGACGGGTTCACTTGCAGCTGCATATGGTGGGATAACCACACTTATTGATATGCCTTTGGAAACTAGTGTTGATAATATTGATGTACTAGAACATAAGCTTAGAGAGGCTCAGAGAAACTCCTACGTGAATTATGGGATTACAGGTGGATTTATAAATAAGAGGAATTATAGTATGATACAAGTTCTCAGAGCTAGAGGTGTTAAGACATTTAAGTTTTTTACTTGTAAGCCCTTTAAAATCGAAGATGATGCTATAATACCTGCACTTAGTGAAATTAAGAGAAATAATGCTATAGCAGTCTTCCATGCTGAAGATGAAGAGTTAATTAATTACTGGGAGTCGAAGTATAAGGGGATTAGTGATATAGTAGCTTACCATTCTAGTAGGACAGAGGCTACTGAGGCCTCAGCTATACTTAGAATAGGAATTTACGCGTTTGAAACTAATACTCCCATACACATAGCACACTTATCAAGTAGACTAGGATTAGAGGCTATTTTGTGGTTAAAGAAATTAGGAGTAAAATTAACTAGTGAAGTATGTCCACATCACTTATATTTTACAAGAGAAGATAGTAGGAGATTTGGTAATTACTTAAAACTCGCTCCAACATTAAAGACTAGTGAAGATATAAAAACACTGTGGATGGGGCTGAGTAAAGGAGTTATAGAGATTTATGCCAGTGATAATGCACCAGCACCTAGAAGTATGAAAGAGATAGATACTTGGAGTGCGTGGAGTGGGATACCAAACTTAGAGATTATGGGGCCTTTCCTCTACACATTTGGTGTTTTAGAAAATAGAATAACACTCAGTAAATTTATAGATGTATTTGCGAGAAATCCTGCAAAACTACTAGGAGTATATCCACTTCTAGGTGAAATACTAGTTGGGTCTAGAGCAGACCTCTACGTCTTAGAGACAAGGAGAACTAGAAAAATATCTTCTAACACACATCACCATAAAGTTGATTGGACACCGTGGGAGGGGTTTGAACTTAAAGGAGCACCACTACACCTCATTGTCGGAGGCAATATTATAATAGAGAAAGGAGAACTTGTAGGAAAACCAGGTGTAGGAATATATGTGGGAGATTTAATTGCTAAAACTAGTTAAAAGATCACTCCTTAATATCATACTTCTTAATGATACTATAAAGGAAGTCTGGAGTCACCGGGATCTTGTTTACTTCATATTTAGCTTGTTTATGTCTTAAAGCATGTGCAATAGCATTTACTATAGATGGCGCTACACCTACTATTGATGGCTCTCCCAGCCCTTTCGCTCCAAAAGGTCCTCTAATAAACCCGGCTTCAACGAAATCTACATTAATTTTCTCTGGTACATCTAGCGCTGTTGGTATATGGTAAGTTGAGAAATTAGTATTTAGTAATCTACCATCTTGTGAATAATAAGTATCTTCCATTAATGCATAACCCATTCCTTGTACATATCCCCCAATAGCATGTAACTCAGCTCCTACTCTATTAATTACTCTACCAATATCATATACAGTTGTAGCTTCTACTACTCTAACTAACCCTGTCTCTAAATCTACTTCTACCTCACTAATAACTGCTCCAAACGTATATGTGAAATATGGTTGACCTGTTCCAGTCTCATCACGCCACTCTGCTGGTGGGGCTCTAAAATATCCATATTCTTGTAGTGGAATCCCCTTCCAGAAGGCTTGTTCAATAAGCTCTCTCCAAGTAATATACTTCTCGGGTTTATCAATACAATATACTCTAGGAGCCTCAATTACAACTTCATCTGGAGATTTACAATTCAACATCTCTGCAGCTAACATATTAAGCCTTTGTCTCAATTTATATGTAGCTACTAGTGTAGCATTACCAGTCATAACTGTAACTCTTGAGGCTACAGTAGGGCCGGAGTCTGGTACTGAGGCTGTATCAGCCCATTCAACTTTGAAATATGTTGGTGGAACCCCTAAGATCTCTGATGCTATATTTAATAAACTCTGTATTGAGCCTTGACCCATATCAGTTGTTCCAGATCTAAACGTTATACTTCCATCTCTATTAATAATTATTGATACAGCTGAGTAATCTGCACCCTCAGCACCAATGCTATTTCCGTGATACATAATAGCTATACCTATACCCCTCCTAATACTTCCACTCATAGATTCATAGAGTCTCTTCTTCTCATAGTAATTGCTTAATTCAACAGCCTTCTTAATCGCTTCTTCAACGCCTACACCGTGATCTAGTAATTGCCCATGTACTGTGTAATCACCATTTCTCAGTATATTCTTTAATCTAAGTTCTACAGGATCTATCTTAAGCTCCTCGGCTAAGAGATCCATTTGTCTCTCTACTGCGAAGTGTACTTGTGGATTTCCAAATCCCCTAAACGCACCTGCTGGAATCTTATTTGTATAGACATTTACAAGGTCTATTTTAGCATTTCTCACTCTATAAGGCCCTGTACTATGTACTGTGGCCCTCCAAGCTACAAAAGGACCTAAACTAGCATAAGCTCCAGTGTCGAGTACTATACGTGCTTCTACAGCTAGCAATATTCCATCTCTACTAGCCGCGTGTTTATAATAAGCTATCATTGAATGCCTCTTAGTATGTGAGATTACAGACTCTTCTCTCGTGTGAACTATTACTGCAGGTCTCTTCAAAGCTAAGGCAACTAAAGCTGTCTTAGCTGCTACTTCATTACCTACATCTTCAGCACCTCCAAAACCACCACCAAGTGCAGGGGCAATAACACGTATCATGTGGTAAGGTAAACCTAATACATTGCTAACTGCTCTTCTAACGTCAAATGGACATTGTGTTTTAGCATAAATTGTCACACTCCCATCAGGTTCCGGTATAGCAATTGCAGCTTCAGGCTCTAAGTACGCGTGTTCTTGTGCAGGTGTCTTATAGATGTTTTCAACTACTACTGATGCCTCTTTAAACGCCTTATCTACATCACCAACTCTAATCCTATATCGTGTAAGTATATCTGTACCTCTCTCATCATGTATAAGTGTATGTTCTCTCTCTTTCAATGTTTCAAAATCAACTATTTCAAGTGGATCTAAGTACACTGGGAGAGGCTCATAGTCAACACTAATAAGTTCTCCTGCTTCACGCGCATTTTCAAGAGAATTTGCAACTACAAGTGCAATTGTATCACCTATATATCTAACTTTACGATCCGCTATTAACGGCTGATCTGGTATTACATAGCCAATATCATTAACACCTGGTATATCATTAGCAGTAAAGACCTTTACAACTCCAGGGTATTTAATAGCATCAGATACATCAATTCTCTTAATTCTAGCATGTGCATACCTAGATCTAACGCTATAAACAAACACAGGGTTTTTTACAAGGTTAATTAAATCTGCAGTAAAAATAGGGCGCCCAGTCACCTTTAATATAGCATCCCATCTAACAATCCTCTTACCCACATATTTAAATTGATCTGTTTTAACGTGTTTTGTCTTATGAAATATTGATTCAACAATCTCTATATAATCAGGTCTACTCACACATGATCACCCCATAATCTTTAAATGTAATTTCTCTCTCACTTCTCTCTCATTAAAGTATATTTGACCTTTTTTCAAGTATTCTACAGCCTTCTTCACAGCCATAGTAAATAAATTATAGCTTCCACATCTACATAGTACAGATGCAAGCCACTCCCTAATCTCATCTATGCTGGGGTCGAGATTACGATCTATTAGGGCTTTAGCAACCATGATCATTCCAGGCGTGCAAAAACCACATTGAACACCACCAGTCTCTATAAAAGCTACTTGAATAGCGTGAAGCATCCCTGGAGGAGTAATACCCTCAATAGTCACAACTTCTGCACCATCTAATCTAGCTGTTAATGTGAGACATGAGTGTCTTGGCTCATTATTCACTAAGACGATACAAGTACCACACTCACCTCGACCACAACCCTCTTTTACCCCTGTAAATCCAAGTCTATATCTAAGTGTATCTACTAGTCTCTCATATCCCGGTACTTCTAGCTCATAGTCCCTACTATTTACTCTTAATTTAACTCTGTGAAGTTTACTCATACTATATCACCCCAAGCCTCTTACCTACAGTGAGAAGTGTTCTCTTAACACTGACTTTTGACATTTCAAGTCTATACTCAGCTGTTGTCCACCAATCAGTATACTTCTTTATAATTCTAGGTAAGAGATCTTCAATTACTCTTTCAATAAGTTCTTCAGATAATTCCTTACCCTTTAATAAATCCTCTAAGATCCTAATTCTCTCAGGTATTCTCTTCTCTCCTACTGTGTCAAGAGAGATCTTAGCCTCTAATATCTTCTTACCCTCAACGTGGAGATATGAAGCTGTATTCGCTAACCCAGCTATTAAAATCCTCCTCCGATCAAACTTTTCAAATGCACTACTAGCGTTAACTGGAGGCTCTGGAATTAAGATCTCTGTTATTAACTCACCTGGCTTTAAATCTAATTTTCTCCTATTTACCAGGAGTTTCTCGAGTGAGATAACTCGTTCTCCATTAACCCCTGTTAATTTAACACTCGCATCATAAGCGAGGAGTAAAACTATATAGTCACTGAAATCTGTAGCTGTAGCTATATTACCACCTATAGTAGCTGAGAAACGTAGAGCTATAGTTCCAAACTTATGCCATACATCTCTAAATCCAGCGAAACGTATATCTCTATGTAGAATAGTATTTGAAAGCTCCCATATAGTTGTCAAAGCACCTATTTTTACATAGCCATTTTCTACTACGACATAGCTCAATTGCTTTCTCAAAGGAGCTAAGTCAACTAGGTATTTCGGAGGCTTAATCTTTCCATCTCTTATAAGTATTAAAAGCTCTGTCCCACCAGCTAATGGCATAGCATCAGGATAATTATTTGCTAAGAATTTTACAGCATCGTCGAGACTCACAGGTTTATAGAGGTCAAACATAATGTGTCACATTAAATTAAAGCTTTTTCTCTTAATATTTCTATGGTAAGGTTAATAAGCTTATTGTCATAGAATTCGACATAGCTACTTATTAAACACTATACACCATATATTTATTAATTGCTAGTGGTGGTCTTATTGAAAGTATGTAGAGATGTTAGTGAGTGTATTGGTGAAACTCCTATTATCTTGTTAAATAGGGTTAAGCCGAGTGATGTTGAAGCCGAGATCTGGGGTAAAATGGAGTTTTTAAATCCAACTGGTAGTGTGAAAGATAGAATGGCTCTTTACATGTTGAAGAAGGCTATTGAGAGAGGAGATTTAAAGCCAGGTATGACTATTGTAGTGCCAACTACAGGTAACACTGGCATAGCTTTCTCAGCACTTGCAAGTGTAATGGGGTTTAAAGTCCTAATAGTTATACCTGAAGAGATGAGTGCTGAGAGATTTATGTTAATGAAGCTATTTGGAGCTGAATTCTACTTTACACCTGGCGGTGAGGTTGATGCTGGGCAAGCATTAGAAGTAGCGAAGAAGTTAGTAGCTGAAAATCCAGGTAAATATTACCTATTTGACCAATGGTCAGATGAAGCAAACATTCAAGCTCACTATGAGACTACGGGTAAAGAGATCATTGATCAGATCGGATGCCCTAAAGCATTTATTGCACACATAGGAACAGGTGGAACATTAATTGGCGTAGCTAAGAGGTTAAAAGAAGAATGTAGAGATGTGATCATAGCGGGCGCTGAACCCGCAGAATGCGCTGTAGTTGCCGAGTGGTTTAAAACCGGTAAACTAGGCCTTTGCTCAAGACATGAAGTTGAAGGTGTTGGTGATGGATTTATCCCCGACATAGTGTACAAGTATCGAGGACTCCTCGACGACTTTATAACAGTAACTAGTGAAGAGGCTATTCACATGGCTAGGCTAATAGCGAGACTAGAGGGGTTACCTGTGGGAATAAGCTCTGGTGCAAATGTTGCAGGAGCAATACAATTAGCTAGAAAACACTCCTTTAAGAGGGGGGATAAAGTTGTAACAATACTACCAGATCACGCTACAAGATATTTTAGTACAAGATTATTTAAGAAGAAGAAAGAGGTAGCATCACGTAGAAGTATATTAGACCAACTTGACTTATAAATCCACATATTTCTTTTTAACGCTCCTCTACTACAGTAAAACCTATTAGCTCGACTAATCGTTTAATAAAGTCTTTATCTTCTCTTGAGAGTTCTCTTGACAATTTAATAGTGACTATAAGTCCTCCTTCACTAACCTGTGGAGAACCCTCAAAATAGTAGAGTGGTTTATAACCCTTTGAAAGAAGAATTGGATTTAAATCATAGATAACTCTCTCAACATATACATGATTTAATACGTTTCTCAACACTATTGACTTTTTACTCAAAATGCACTTCAAGATATCTGCCTGAAAACTCAGCTACATAGATGTTTTGTAGTAAAGTAATATTTATATATTAAGCTACCACTATATTTCCTCAAACTTATCCAGGTGGATATAGTGAGTCGTCATAAACCCTGGTTTGTGGGTTATTTGAAGGGTAGAGATTGGATATCAAATTATGATTTCGATATTGAAACTATTAAATTGGTTCTTAAAGCTGCCAGGGAGCTTAAACAGATGTTTCATAGTGGTGTTAAGAGAGTTAATTGGTTAGAGGGGAGAACGCTGTATATGATATTTTATAATAAGAGTCTTAGGACTAGGAATAGTTTTCAAACAGGTATTTATCAGCTAGGTGGACAGGGAATATATATTAGCCCAGATCAGGTTTATGCACCAACATTACCAGAAGATATGGTTCCATATCAAACTGAGGCTATAAGTGATGTAGCCCGCGTATTAAGTAGATATGGAGATGCTATAGCTATAAGGATATATGGAGATGCAGCTAAGTGGATTATTGGTAGAGGTCATAGAATTATAAATGAATTTGCAAAATGGGCAGATATACCAGTATTAAATATGGAAGATGACATTTGGCACCCATTTCAAGCACTCGCAGATGCTATGGCTGTATTTGAAGCACTAGGCTGGCCTAGTGACCTTAGAGGCAAGAAAATTGTTGTTAGTTATGCATATAGTGGTGGACTTAAACCTCTAGCTGTACCACAAGATGTCTCAGCTATGTTTGCTATGATGGGTGCAGATGTATATATAGCACACCCACCCGGCTTTGAATTAATGGATGATGTATTAGCAATTGTTAAGAAATATACTGAACACTGGGGTAGTGAATTTAAAGTAGTCTACAATATGGATGAAGCTTTTGAAGGAGCTCTCGTCGTTTATCCAAAGGCGTGGAGCCCTAAGAAATTCTTCCCACCATATAACACTGTAGTTGATAAAGAAGGAGCTAAAACATATCAAGATAAATTTAAAGACTGGATTGTCACAGTAGAGAGACTTGAAAAAGCTGGAAAACCATACTACATGCACTGTGGGCCAGCTGATAGAGGTCAAGAAGTAACAGATGAAGTATTAGACTCGTATCCTAAGAGCCTATATTTCGAAGAAGCTGAAAATAGACTACATGTTCAAAAAGCTGTTATGGCCATGGTTATGGGTGAGTAAACTTAGTTTAATTAACATTATTTTTCCTCGTAAATATAGCGTTCTTAAGAAACCCATGGGGCATCGTTCATGTATGTAAATAAATTAGTATGTAGTCGCTGTGGGAGAGAATATAGTCTCTTAGAGAAGCCGTTAATGTGTGTAAGAAAAGATCTGGGTAGGCTTGACATATATTATAATTATGAAGAGATCTCGAGGATTTTAACTAGAGATGTTCTTGAGAAAAGGCCTTTCAACATGTGGAGATATTTAGAACTACTCCCGGTTCCAAGTAGAGATTATATTGTTAGTTTAGGGGAAGGAGGATCACCACTTCTAAAGGCTATGAGACTTGGAGAGAAACTTGGATTAAGAAACTTATACTTAAAAGATGAGACAAGAAATCCAACTGGTAGTTTTAAAGATAGGGCTATGAGTGTTTCAATATCAATGGCTCTATATTTTAACTATAAGAAAGCTGTAATCGCAAGTAGCGGAAATGCTGCTGCATCTCTAGCAGCTTATGGAGCTAGAGCTAATATAGAAGTCTATGCTTTAGTCCCCCATTTTGCGTCGAGGAGTAAGATATCTCAACTCCTCATGTATGGTGCAAAAGTGATTAAAATACGCTGGTTAGAAGCTGAAGATCCTACTGTTAAAATGATGAGAATTCTCTATGAGAAATATGGTTTTTATCCAAGTCCTAGTTTTGGTGTATTTAATCCATACCAGGTGGAAGGTCCAAAGACTATATCTATGGAGATTATTGAACAACTCCAGTGGCAAACACCTGACCAAGTATTTATACCAACAGGTGCTGCAAGTCTGTTAACAGGGGTTTATAAAGGGTTTAGAGACTTCAATAAGCTAGGTTTCATAGATAAATATCCAAAACTAATTGCAGTACAACCTGAAGGTAATCACCCACTTGTAAGAGCTTGGAGAGAACGTGTAGATCCTTTTAATATAAAGCCATGGGAAAAACCACCACAAACAATTGCAACAGGACTTGAAGACACATATCCCTGGGATGGAGATATGGGGTTAAGAGCTCTCTATGACACTAAAGGTTATGGTGTAGTAGTTTCTGATGAAGAAATAGTAAAAGCTATGAAACTTCTTGCAAGTCTTGAGGGAATTTTCGCTGAGCCAAGTGGTGCTGCTGGTCTTGCAGGATTAATAAAAGCTGTAGAAGAAAAACTAGTTGACAGAGACGAGATAGTAGTAGTACTCGTGACAGGTCATGGGTTAAAAGACGTTGATATAGCCATGAAGATCACTAGTGAGCCTCCAACAATTAATCCCAGCGAAGAAGAACTACTTAATACTATTAAGACTTATTATGGATCTCTTTAACTATTCTAGGCGTAATATTATTAGCATATTTAACTATACACTTACTTAGCAAAGGTGTGTCTCTTGATAGATCTCTCCGTGGAAGTATCTGGTTTAAAATTAAAAAACCCATTAATGAATGCTGCATGCCCTATTTCAAGAGATGCAGAATCCATGATTGAACTCGTAAATGCTGGTGTAGCTGCTGTTGTTGCTAAAACTATTAGTGTAAAGCCAGCTATAGTTCCACGTCCAAGTATGGCTGTTGTTGATAGAGGTGTTTTCAGAGGTTCTCTATTAAAGACGCTTAAACCTGGAGATGTGAGAATAATGCCTGTTGATAGTGGGAGTTATAGGTTTATATATGCGTTTTTAAACGCTGAGTTGTGGAGTGATATACCAGTTGAACACTACTTAGAGAGAGAATACCCAATTGTAAAGAAGTATTGTGAAGAGAGAGGAGTATTATTTATAGCTAGTATTGGATACACCCCTGAGGAGCTATCTCTCCTAGGCCCAAAAGTAGAGAAAACAGGTGTTCATGCAATAGAGTTTTCAACACACTATATTGGCAGAGATTATAAACCAATAGTTGAAGCTGCTAAAGCGCTAAGAGAATCTGTAAGTATACCTATATTTGCTAAATTAAGCCCTTTTACCCCAAACATACCTGAACTCGTAAGAGAACTTGAGAAAATAGGGGTTAATGGACTTGTAGCTACAAATACTATTGGACCAGCATTACACATAGATGTAGAAACAGGAATACCTATTGTTGGAGGACCCTATGGCTTTGGATGGATGAGTGGGCCTGCATTAAAACCACTAGCATTAGCTATAGTAGCTGAAGCTGCACTTAACACAAAACTCCCAATCATAGGTGTTGGAGGAGTAACCCGAGGAGTAGATGTTGTAGAATACATTATGGCTGGTGCAACCGCTGTTCAAATATGTACAGCTGCAATAGTAGAGGGATTAGGAGTATTTAAGAGAATTCTCAATGAACTAGAAGAGTGGATGAAGAGACATAAATATGAATCAATATATGACTTTAAAGGTAAAGCTTTAAAATACATCAAGCCTGAGCCTAGGAGAATATGGGCTAAACCACCAGTTATAGATGAAAAGAAATGTATAGGATGTGGATTCTGCGAACTTACATGTACATATAAAGCAGTAAAAATAATAGAAGAATTAGGTAAGAGAAAAGCTAAAGTAGATATAACAAAGTGTTATGGATGTGGTGTTTGTGTTTCAATATGCCCAACTCGCGCAATACACTTTATTGAAGAATAAATACCTAGAACATTTTTCTCTAATCTCCTATTAAGTCATTATAGTGTAGATCTTAATTCAAGAAATAAATATCTACTTCTACATTTATAATACTTGTTCTAAATATCATTAAAATAGAATTTTTCTCAGATAAGTTCCAAGATATCTCATATTTACTCTTATTCCGAAGGAGTAGATTAAAAATCATTTAACACCATACATTGTAAGTGCTAATACTGCCATTTTTGTCCAAAGGCCGTTCTCGGCTTGCTCGTATATTACTGTGTGCTTAGGGTCATCTATGACTTCATCATCGGCTTCATAGCCTCTAAAAATTGGTAGTACATGCATTAATATGCCGTGTTTATCCATGATGTCTACTAGTTCCCTAGTGACTTTCCAGTGTTTATATTTCTCATATATTTTTAATTCTTCATCTTTAAACTTACTGTATCCAAGTTGAACTAGTGTTGGCGAGGCCCAATTTCTCGGGAAGACTGCGTGTGCTCCTCTTAGAGCTTCTTGAATGTTATCTGTGATCTCTAGATTTGCCCCATGTTCTTTGGCTAGTTGTTTAGCTTTCTCCACTAATTTGAGATCTAGGTCAAATCCCGGCGGCCTAGCAATAACTACATCTACGCCAAATCTCGGGAAGAGTATCATGTCTTCTTGTACACTACACCAACCCCTAATCTCTGGGCTATATGCCCACATTATCACATACTTCTTACCATAGTAATTGGGAAACTTCTCTATAAATGTAAATATATCGGCTAATCCCTGAGTTGGGTGAAACATGTCATCAGCCATGTTAATTACTGGAATATTAGCTACACTAGCTATTTCTTTTACATATGCATTACCTACCCCATACTTGTAGTCTATAGCTTTATCAAGTATTCTCACTCCTAAACCGTGACCATAAACATCATACATAGCAGCCACGTCTTTAACAGCTTCTCCAACTCTCTCTTCTTTCCCAAAAGCCATTCTCGTAGTTGTAGCATCAATGTAAACAGCATGTCCACCTAGAAAATACATACCTGATTCAAAAGCAGCCCTAGTCCTTGTTGATGGCGCAAAAAATAACATATAAAAAACCTTCCCCGAGAGAACTTTTGGAATAGCATCTGTACCATAATAATGAGCTATCTCTTTAAACTCTCTCGATAACTTTAAAGCTATCTCTAATTCTTCATCACTCCAATCAAGCGTCGAAATTAGATCTCTACCACTAAGCTCCCTTATAAGATGCCTTAAAGCAGGCATTTAAAACACACCTCGCCTAATGCTTTTCTACTATAATTTTTCTCTCCGAGTTTTTTAAGATTAACGGATATAGTGCTGATGCATCAAGTAAATACTTCGCAAGGCTGTTACAGGTTTGAAGTGTTTTGTAAATAGCTGTATACTTCTCAGGGTTATGGTGTATGTTGAGCCTCTGCAAAATTTATAAAACTAAGAGATTTACATATTTATTGATGTCTCCGGGTTTCCGAGAACCGCAGGGCGGTGAACCGCTAGGCAACTAGTAGTGAGCCACTGTGGTGAGGGGGCTCGGAGGTAGCGTGATGAGCCACTCGCCAAGTATTCACAGCTATCCACAGATAATTACAAGTCTTGGCGAGTGGTGAACGCTCTCCATTACATATTACCTTTCAAGCCAAGTCTCTCTAACATCTCTTATTCATTCCTCCACACTTATATCCATATTTTTAATGTACCTTCAATAACTTTCTTCAACTTCTCCATTTTTAACTCTCTTAATTTCCTCCTCAAGAGCTTTTTCAATAATCTCTCTAATGTTTATACCAAGTTCCTCGGCTTCATCTTTCAAAGACCTCTTTATCATCACCTACAACACGGTTGTGGACGTTTTAAATCCTCTATACGTACACGTAATACGTGTGTTTAAGTACTCTTTCTACGTTTGACTCGAGAACTTCAATAATATTTTCTCAATATTAACACTGGTGGGGTTTATGAAAATAGAAATATAGCTGAATTAGGGATACTATTTTAGAGTAATAGATGAGGTGTGAGTAGTAGTCATGGTAGATATATATGTTCGAGGAGGCTGGATAATAACGATGGATAATGAGAGGAGGATTATTAGGAGTGGTGGAGTTGTTATAGAGGATGGTGTAATAATTGATGTTGGTAAACAAGATCAACTCGATAAGGACTATAAGTTCTATGCTGATATATTAATAAATGCTGAGAGAGATATTGTATTACCCGGCTTAATAAATACACATGTTCACCTCGCACAGGGATTACTTAGATCTTGTGCAGACTACTTATCTCTAATTGAATGGCTTAAAGATAGAGTTTGGCCTCTACAAGGAAATTATACTAAGCAAGAAGCTTTAGCATCTGCGAAACTAGTAGTACTCGAGATGATTAAAACAGGTACTACGACATTTCTTGAAACAGGTCTTGTTGGGAGATATGGCCCAGACGAGATCATAGAAATGATCTATTCAACTGGGATAAGAGCTGCAATTGCAAGACACATTATGGATCTAAGGGGGTATGCTACAAGAGAGAATATACTACATGAGGGTCTAGTTGAAACTAGAGAATATAGTTTAAACGATACAGTGAGACTTATAAAGAAATATCACGGCTGGGGTAATAAGATATGGATTTGGTTTGGGCCTAGAACACCGGGAGCTGTGAGCACTGAGTTATATAGGGAAATAGTAGCTAAAGCCCGCGAACTTAATACAGGTATAACAATGCATTTAAGTGAAGTAAGAGATGATGTTGAATATACTATAAAGAATTTTGGTAAAAGGCCTATTGAATTCGCCCATTGGCTAGGGCTTACTGGGAGAAATGTTATGTTAGTCCATGTTGTATGGGTAGAAGACTTTGAAATAAAAATATTAGCTGAGACACAAACTAATGTGAGTCATAATCCATCAAGTAATATGAAGCTTGCTAGTGGAGCTGCACGAATATCTGATATGTTAAAATATGGTGTAAATGTCACATTGGGTACAGATGGTGGTCCAAGTAATAATTCATATGATTTAATGAGAGAAATGAAACATGCAGCACTACTACAGCCTCTTAGAACACTTAAACCAGATGCTATTAGAGCTGAAGACATTCTTGAAATGGCAACAATTCGTGGAGCTAAGGCACTTATGATCGATCACTTAGTTGGAAGTATTGAGAGGGGTAAGCGAGCAGACTTAATTATAATTGACTATTGGCAACCCCACTTACATCCATTAAATAATCCAATATCGCACTTAGTATATGCAGCTTCAGGTTATGATGTAAAACACAGCATTATTGATGGTAAAATAGTTATGTTTAATAGAAGAATATTAACAGTAAACGAGGAGGAAGTCATAATAGAGGCAGAGAAGGCTGCATGGAGCCTCTACGAGAGGGCAGGTATATGTGTAAAACCAGACTTAAAATGGCCTATTACCTAATTCACGCTTAAATGCAAAAGCTTATAAACCCTTCAAGCTAATTAATCTCCAAAATCTTAATGGTGTTTTTTTGAATACTACTCTCACTAGGTATGATATACAAGACCACATACTCCTCGTGAAAGTAGCTAAGGGGCTGGAACCCGCTGATATCATTCTCTCAAATATTAATCTCGTTGAAGTAAATACCGGTAGTATTCTCGAAGATGTTGCTGTATTGATCAAGGGTAAAAGAATAGCCGGTATCGTTAGTAATAAGAATATTGAGAAGTATAGAGGTATGTATACGTTAATTATTGATGGGAAAAGAACTTACGCTATTCCAGGCTTTATTGATTTACATATCCATATAGAATCGAGCATGTTAGATCCACTTGGATTTGCAAAAATAGCCCTCCGACACGGTACTACCACAGTGGTGGCTGATCCACATGAAGTAGTAAATGTTCTTGGATTAAAGGGGTTTGAAGTCTTTAATAAGGTATCTAAAATATTGCCTCTCAAGATCCTCCTTGAAATACCAAGCTGTATTCCACCAACAGACCCCCTAATGAAACTAGAAACTCCTCCAAACTTTTTCACTATTGAAGAAATGAAATATGTAATTAACCTAGATAATGTAGTTGGATTAGGAGAAGTAATGGACTTTATTAGTGTACTTGAATGTAATGAGAGAATTTACGAGAAAATTAAGTTAGCTATGGATTATAATTTAATTATTGATGGACACGCTCCACTACTCTCACCTGATGAGTTAAACGCATACATAGCAGCCGGTATTATGAGCGACCATGAGTCAATAGAGCTTAAAGAAGCCTATGAAAAAGCTTGGAGAGGTATGTATTTATATATTAGAGAGGGTAGTGCGTGGAGAGATCTAGAAGCCCTCGTAGACATCGTTAAGAACACTAGTTGTAAACTATGTGCATTTGTAAGTGATGATGTAAACGTATTAGACCTCTTTGAGAGAGGTCATATGGATAGAATTATTAATAAAGCCATAGAACTAGGTGTAGACCCTATTAAAGCTATTCAATTATCAACAATAAACCCCGCTATTAGACTTCACTTCGAAGATCACATAGGGATCATTGCGCCCGGTAGACTAGGAGATATAGTATTAGTGAATAGAATAGAGAAAATAGAGCCGGTAACAGTAATTGCAAATGGTGAACCAATATACTTCAACGGAGTTCTCGTAAAAGCCCTCAACAATATAGAATATCCTAGTGAGATCCTTAACACCGTGAAGATAGATTTAAAGCTAATAGATTCTATGGAGATTGCTCCAAAAGCGAGTGAAAAAGATAATAGTATTAAAGTTAACGTTATAAAAGTCCAACCAGGCTCAACTATAACTAAACACGCCATAGAAGAACTCTATGTCTACTCGGGGAGAATTCAGCCAGACCCCAAGAAAGATGTAATGTATGTTGGAGTATTATATAGACATTCAAAGAATGGAAGGTATAGTATAGGCTTTATTGAAAACTTAGGTTTTAAACTAGGTGCAATCGCGCAGACCATAGCACACGATACACATAACATTATATTTACCGGCTGGAATGAAAGTGACATAAAACTCGCCATTAAGAGGCTCTATGAGATTCAAGGAGGTATAGTTGTAGTTGATAGAGGTAAAATAATATCTGAAATAGAACTTAAACTTGCTGGTTTAATGAGTATTGAAGAACCTGAAATAGTATACAAGAAGTATAAAGACATAGTTGAGAAGTTAAGTAATTATAGTGTTAAATTCAAACATATATTCATGACGCTCTCACTAATATCTCTCCCTGTAATACCCGAGATCAGGATTACTGATAAAGGATTAATAGACGTGAAAAAAGGGAAAATCATCCCGCTCATAATTAGTTGAAAATACTCTTAAATCATGAGAAAAACCATTTTATTTTAATTTTTAATTTAATTAGTTTAAATTAACCCTTAAAAGGGGTCTATATGAGAGAAAAAGTAGATATTCTCATATATAATGCTCTCATTGTAACTATGAATTCTGAAAAGAGGGTTATTGATAGAGGCTATATTGCTATAAGAGATGGAGTCATAATAGATGTTGGAGTAGGAGATGGAGTTAACAAGTATAGTTCAGAAGTAGTTATTAATGGGAAGAAGAGTGTAGTTATACCGGGCTTACAGTGTGCACATACCCATTTCTATGGTCTCTTATTAACTGGGAGCCCTTGGTTTGAAAAAATTGAGCCTCCAACAGATTTTCAACAGAATTTACAGAGAATTTGGTGGGCTCTCGACGTCTTACTCAGTTATGATGAGGCATATGTATCAGCTTTAATGGGATCAATACTCTTTGCTCACTCTGGTGTTACAAATTTCTTTGATAATATAAGTAGCCCAAATACAATTGATGGAGTACTTGATTACATAGAACGTGGAGTAAGTGAAATTGGAATTAGAGGATTTATTTCTTTTGAAGCTACTCAACGTCGAAGTGATGAAGAGGGGTTTAGAGGTCTCCTAGAAAATGAGAGGTTTATTAAAAAGAATAATTCAGATGAATCTAAACTTGTAAAAGGAGCTTTCTATGTACACGCAAGTTTCACTGTTAAAAACGAGTTACTTATAAGAGCAAAAGAGCTCTCAGATAAATATAATGCACTATTAGCTATCCATGTAGAAGAAGGCCTTGTAGACGTATATCACAATATTGAACACTATGGAGTTAGACCAGTAGAGAGGCTATATAAGCTGGGTTTTCTCGGCTCAAGAACACACCTAGTACACCTAGTTCATACTACAAATGAAGAATTAGAATTAGTGAAGAAAACTTGTTCTCACGTAGCCCATAACCCAATGAGTAATATGTTAAATGCTGTTGGAGTAGCAAAAGTCCCGGAAATGTTAAAAATGAATATTAATGTTGGATTAGGAAATGATGGCTATATCTTTGACCACTTTGAAAACATGAGAGCCACATATCTACTACACAAAGTTTGGCGTAGAGATCCTAGGGTTTTAACTCCAATACAAGTATTTGAAATGGCAACTATAAATGTTGCAAAAATGTTTCATCAAGATATAATTTTAGGCTCTATTGAACCAGGTAAAAAAGCCGACCTCGTGATCATTAGGCCGAAATCCCCAAATACACCTATTAATTCAAAAACAATTTACGCACACCTAATAAACACTTTTAGTAGTAGAGATGTAGATACAGTAATTGTAAATGGAAAATTTGTTTTAAGAGAAGGTAAATTAGTTAATATAGATGAAGAAAAATCTATCGAATATGTACATAGAGTTGTTGAGAAACTCTGGGATAAACTTATAAGTAAAGGACTCCCACAAATAGACTTTATTAAATCATAAAATTACTCTATCCACCCATCTCAGGAGTTATAAAGGTAATTCTATCTCCATCTCTAAGTTCTCTCTCAAGATCATTTGTAGCTACGCCATTAATATGTATAATAGATATATAATGTCCCTTGAAATACCTATCAGCAATTATTGGATTTATCTTCTCACCAATAGTTTTCACAAGATCTCTTAATTTAGAACCCTCAGGTAATTCAAGCTCTACAATATTTACACCCACTAAATCACTTGCTCTACCTAAGAAAACTACCGTTACCTTCAAAGTAATCACTAGGGGTTTTATCTTTAAAACCACATAATTACTGTTTAAAACAACCTAAAAATCTATTCTGACACTTCTTGCTCTTTTCTTAATTTAATTCTCTCGAGAAATATTTTCTTCTGGTGTTCAACAACATCTACAGGCAGTATTGTAACTCTACCAGTTAATCTTGAAAACACATATATTTGTGCAGCTCTCTCTACGAGCTCTAATACTTCTAAAGCATCCTCAAGATCAATTCCACAAGCAACAACACCATGATTTGCTAAAATAACAGCTTTTCTATTTCTCAAAGCCTCTACAGAGTTTTCAGCGAGTTCTCTAGTACCGAATGGAGCATAATCGGTAACTCTAATATCCCCACCTAAATAAATAGTCATTTCCTCTAGTATTGGTGGTAGTGGTTCACGAATAACACTAAGTATCCCAGTATATATTGAGTGAGCATGTATAATAGCATTGAAATACTCGTAAGCTCTATATATAGCTAAGTGTAATGGTAACTCAGAACTCGGCTTATTAAAGCCCTCTACAATCTCACCATTATAATCTACAATTACCAGGTCTTCTGGTTTCAACTTAGACTTTACTAGCCCACTAGGAGTTATCACAATATGCTCTCCACTAGCACGTACACTAATATTACCAGACCTACCATAATTAAGCCCCTTAGATTCCAAGTATACAAGAACCTCTACAATCTTCTTCTTCAAATCCTCATACAAGAAAAACCCCTCATCAAATATAACAATCAAAATCTACAATAATATAACTGGAGAATTTAAAGGAGAATGAGCGTCGAATAGATAATAGATAAAACTAATAACTACAGAGATATTATAGAAACATATACATATAACACGTTCTCTTGAATTCTACATTTCAAGTCATATTGCCAATGTGTACTGTGGATTTAATGGTGTTAATAGCTATTAGATTAATAGTAATTACATGGACTTCAATATAAGTGATGATCTTGACGGGTTAAAGAGATTTAACTGGGAAAGTTTTTAGAGTTGTTTTGCCGTTGTTTTTGGTTCTATTGTTAGAGGAAAGGGGGCTTAAGAGAGATTTGAATTTGCTATTTGGCTTGAAGATCAAGATGCTGCTATTGATTTACAATATGCATTAGCCAAGTGTTTAGGTATAGTTGAACAAGATATTGATATAGTTATCCTCAATAACTATGAGTTATCGCCATGTACACTTATAATAGAAGATTTAAGTAAAGAGAAGCCTGTTTACTATAAAGATCTAGAGACATTTCTAGTATAGAGTTAAGAATACTCTCCGAGAGAAGAGATATAGAAATGCCGCAAAATTAGGTCTTAAAATCTTTGAAGAAATACATAGGAGAGAATTTGATTGTTAGTTTCTTCTAAAGTGTTTTATATATAAGAATTTAAGAATTTATTAGAGATTTTATTAGAGGAGAGTATATTATTAACGTAAATTATTAATGAGCTTTTCTTGTTGAGGATTTGAATATGAGGTGTGAGGAGTTTTCTTAAGAAAACCTATAGTGTACAAGTTTCTAGACAGGGTTGTTCAATAATTAGTGTTTTAAGAAATCGTAGTTGAATTTTCTAGTAGAAGGTGTCGCGTAATGGAGGTAAAAGTGTTATTAGCTATAGGTGTAGTAGTGTTCATAGTTGGATTACTATTACCACTCACTATATTGCCATTAACACAGCAAACAATTATTGAGAAGACGCCTACACAGACGCCAATATCTTCGCCAAGTCCTTCACAGTTAATTACAATAATACCACAGACATCTCAAGTAGAATCATACAGAGATCTACTAGAGAGAATTATAAGTCAAGCGAGACTAGTAATTTACACTACACAACTACTTACACAACTTAGATATACTTATGTGTTGCCAACGGTTCAGCCACTGGTAATCCCTGTGACTTCAATTCCAATAATAACACCAGCAGCGATTACAGAGACTTCGTTGGTGCATGGTGAGCCTAGTACTGGTTTCAAGAGTACTGAGTATTCTCTTACAAATGTTCAAGTTAGTGGTGTAGATGAGCAAGATATTGTGAAGACTAATGGTCGTGTAATAGCTATAGCTAGGAGTAGTGATGTTGTAGTATTAGATGCCTTTGAGAAGAGGGCTGTGAGCTATATTAATACTACTAGTGTTAAGGGATTATACTTAGTTAATAATACACTAGTAGTTATTAGAGTAGAGCCCCCTATTACAATATTATCAACTATAACTATAGAGGGTTTAAAATACCCAGTTACATATCCAGCTCTAATTGAAATATTAGTTTATGATTTATCAGAGCCAAGTAGTCCTAGGTTACAGTGGCAATTAAACTTTACTAGTGTATTTGCTGGTTCTAGATTAGTTGACAAGTATCTATATGTTGTAGGCTACATGGATTCATTTAAATACGATAGTGAGAAGAACGTCTTAGTACCAGTTATACCGCTTATTAATGGAAAACCTATCTCGAGAGGAAATATTGTAGAGTCAGGTAACTATACATCATATATTGTCGTAGTAGTCTTCGACATTACTAGTGGAGAATATATTGCTAAAGCATTTACAGGTGGAGTTGTAAGATGGATTTACATGGTTCCAGATAGGTTATACGTGGCGTGGAGTGATCCACTGTCACAATACAAGGTGTTTCTAGAATTCCTCGACCGCCTGGCGTTAAAGGGTCTTGTGTCTAGTAGTAAGGTAGAAGAATTTAAGTCTATGTTAAAGCAAGGTTTAATAATTGAGGTTTTAGAAGAGGTTAGAAAAGTATTAAAAGACTTACAACAAGATCTCAGAGAGCCCATAGAAGTAACTGATGAAACAGCTTTTCTAGTACTCGACGTGAAAGGGTTAGATATTAATGAGCGAGGAGTTTTCAAAGTACCTGGAAGTGTACTTGACCAGTTTGCTATGGAGGAGTTCTACAGTAATCATGGTAGATTTATAGTTATAGCTACAACTGTGAATAAGTATACTGTAGAATTACATAAGACTTCTCTATGTCCACCTACACCTCCAACTTCAACAATTCGCATCATAATTATTGAAGAGAGAAAAGGCTCTACTAAGTCTACTAGGACGATAGAAATTACAACAACTCCGTCACAAGTTAGTTGTGAACCATTCTTATTCTGGAATTTCAATGTGAGAGAGAGTGTAAATAGTGTTTACATTGTGAACGAAGAATTAAAAATAGTCTCTAAGCTAGAAGATCTAGCTCCAGGTGAGAGGGTTTATGCGGCTAGATTATTGAAAAACATATTCTACCTTGTTACTTTTAGAACAATAGATCCGCTCTTCGCAATAGATCTCTCAGATCCCTATAATCCAAGAGTACTTGGATATCTAAAAATACCTGGTTTTAGCGAGTATTTACACCCAGTCTCAGAAAACTCACTACTAGGTGTTGGTAGAGAAGACTGGAGAACATTGAAGATAAGTCTCTTTAACATTTCAGATCCGACTAAAATAGTAGAAGTAGCAAAACTTATAATTGGCGAGTATGCGTGGTCAGAGGTTTTCACAGATCATCACGCGTTCACTATAGACTCAAGACACAACATTGTAATCATGCCGGTGAATATCATGGGGGTTTGGGAGGGTTTTGCAATTATAGAATATAGTATTGAAGATAGTATTGTGAGGTTGAAGAGTCTAGTAGACTTAGAAAGACCTATGAGAGCACTTTACATCAATAACAACTTATACTTTGTAGGATACTATAGAACACTAGTATACAATCTACCTGAACTCGGGTTCCTAGGAGAAATAAAATACTAGATCTTTTTCTAAATAACCTCATTTAACAAGCAAAGGTTAAATTGCATAATATTGTAAGAACTAATAGTGTGGTTTTAATTGAGTAGTAGAAAACTCAGTGACACGCAGTTAAAAATATATCTCTATATAGCTACTCGTGGTGGAGATGTGAGTGTAAGAGATATAGCTAGAGACCTGAATTTACCACCTAGTACTGTACATTATAATTTGAAACGACTAGAGGAATTAGGTTATATTGCCAAGGGCTCTGAGGGATATGTAATTAAAAATCCCATTAAGCTAGAAGACTATATTTTAGTCGGTAAATTGCTAATACCAAGGTTACTAATTTATGGCTTATTTTTCACCGGTGTGTTTATTGGAACACTAATTTACACTGTGAGATCTGGTTTAACAGCCGATAAACTACTTACATTATTAATTTCACTATTAGCTACAATACTATTTTATTTTGAAGCCCTGAAAACTCGTAGAAGAGCTTTATTCTAGGGTGAAATATTTGCCTCTTAAACTAATATTTCTCGGCGTAGGTGGGTGGATTTCAGATCCGCGGTTAGGACATACATCTATACTTATCGTATCTTCTAAGGGTAAGGCTCTACTATTAGATGCTGGTGAAAGTGTAGCTAGAGCTCTCTATGAACATGGTTTTAGAGTTAAAGACCTGGAGGCTGTTGTCTTAACACACATGCATGGTGATCACGTGTTGGGTTTCCCCACATTAGTAATGATTGCTAAGAACTATGAGAAAACTACTCTAAAAGCATATATTCACAGAGATCACGTTGAGAATGTTAAAACACTATTGAGAACTGTAGGTGTAGATTATGAAAACATAGTTTCAATTAACAGCGTAAAGCCAGGTGATAGCTTATACGCAGGGGAGTTTAAATTAGAATTTAGAGAGTCATGTCATGTTCAATCAACACTAGCTGTTAGAGTAGAAGTTGAGGGCTTTTGTATAGTGTATAGTAGTGATACTGCACCATGTAATAGTGTAGTTGAATTAGCAAAAAACTGCAATATACTAATACATGAAGCTTCAGGATATGATCCATGGGCCCATGTCTATGGACACAGCACTGTAGAAGATGCTATACGAGTAGCTATAGAAGCTGGTGTTAAGAAACTTATACTAGTACACTACTACTTAGAGAAGCCTCCTCTAAGAGCACATATACTACTAGGAGTTGATGTTTATCTAGCTCATCCAGGTGAAGTAATAACTATTTAATTAATAAATATTTATAGTTATGTTAACACAGTAAAAGACTAGTGGTGTCTTAGTGTCAAGGATTTTTAGTATTGTTAAGAGAGAACTTATAGATAAAGAGGTCCTTATTGAGAAAGATCTTGAGTTAAAACTCATAGTTTCAGCTATTCTCTCAAGAGGACATGTATTAATGGAGGGTGTACCTGGTGTTGCTAAGACCTATACTTGTAAAGCTATAGCTAGATTACTAGGTTTAAATTTTAAACGTGTACAAATGACTCCAGACCTCTTACCCTCAGATATTATTGGCTACTACGTCTACGATCAGAGGTCAGGTGTTTTCGTGTTGAGAAAAGGACCTATATTTACAAATATACTACTAGTTGACGAGATTAATAGAGCCTCGCCGAGAACACAATCAGCTCTACTTGAAGCTATGCAAGAGAGACAAGTAACTATTGAAGGCGAGAACTTTAAGCTCGAAGAACCATTTATAGTTATAGCTACACAAAACCCAATTGAAATGGAAGGTGTTTTTCCACTACCAGAAGCACAGGTAGATAGGTTTCTAGTTAAAGTAATCACTGGGTATACTACACATAAGGGCCTTGTAAAAATAGCTAAGAGAGTTGACGAAATCGAGGAGGCTATTGAGAATTTGAAACCTATTCTTAGCCGAGAAGATGTTTTAGAAGAAATTAAGACTACTAGAACTATCCACGTAGATGACTCAATATATGAATACATAGCTAATATCGTAGAAGAAACTAGAAAACACCCAGCTGTTAAGCTAGGAGCATCACCGAGAGCAGCTATAGCTCTAGTAAAAATGGCTAAAGCCTGGGCTTACTGTGAGAAGAGAAACTACGTAATACCAGATGATGTAAAAGCTATTGCTAAATATGTTTTAGCTCACAGAGTACTAGTAAAACCTGAACTAGAAATACAAGGTGTTACATCATTAAGAATAATAGAAGAAGTATTAAGTAAGATACCGGTGCCTAAGCCATGAAGCATTATATTACACTAATACCACTACTACTAGTATTGCTAACATTAACTACAATACCAATAGTTACTGGGCAAATAGATAGACACACACTAGGATTTCCAGATAAAGCACAATTACCTGAAGATGTTAATACAATTATGAGAATAATTATCAATAATACCAGTAGCGGTGAAAATAGGAGTTTAATAATATATTCACCTAGTTTAGAAGAAACACCAGAGACCCTCAAAGATATTGAAAAACTCATAAATTCCGGTAAAATACCGATCTCTACGAGGGATTTAAATAGGCTTCGCGATATCAGTGATCTAGGCTTTATTGACGCTATTTCTAGAATTGAAAATGAAGATTTGAAAAAACTTCTACAAAACCTCTACACTACTAACTCAACTTTAACACATAATGAACTAGAACAATTATTAAGCTATCTTAAAACACTAAAAGCTCAGGGTAAAATAACACATGTAGATGAAATATTAGCTCTAAGAGCACTCATAGAACTATTCAATAATAATGAAACATATTCACGTGAACTCCTCAACAACATTATTCTAGCTCTCAGAGAACTAGAATCCGGCAAATTCGCAAATAACCTAATACAATCTATCCCAACACCACAATTAGAACAATCAATTATTAATATTAATGAACAACCCCCACTACCACGCCTATCGATCCCTCAATTAAACCTACTACCTACTTTACCACAATTAAAACACCCAATATTAGCGACAATGCCACAACAATTAATATTCGTATTGATCAGCTCTATCCTAGTCGTCATAATAACTATGTTATTACACCATAAAACACGCATAGAGATCTCTACTATTCTCACAAACATTTTACACAGAGCTAAAATACTACATTATAAGCGAGCATTACTATCTACACCTAGTAGTATTAGCGATGTCTATTTAGACATGTACTGGAAATCTGTTAATATCGTTGAAGCATTAACAGGTATAAAGCGAGAGATAAGTACTACTCATCGAGAATACCTTGAACAAGTATGTGGAAAATTAAGAAAAGACTTGTTACATATATTTGCAAATATAACTAAAGCATATGAAACCTATAAATATGCTTGTTCTAAGAATAGTGCTATACAAATCGCCGAGAACTATAAGAAACTGGTGAGTGGTATTAATGTTAAAACTAATAATACAAGTAGTTAAGAGACTACTAATACTCATAGCACTATTAACTCCACTAATAAGGGCAGTAGAATTCCTCATTAATACTAGTATTCTTAGTAATATAGGTAACTTAGAAAGCTTCATATACACCTCTATGAGTATACTACTAGTAGTGTTTACAATATATACGCTCATTACTGGAAACTCTTACACGTTTATAATTGCAATAATAACTAGTATTCTCAGCACACTACAATACTCTACAATACCACTAGCTACTATTACGTGTTTTATACTATATTTAATACTAGATACAGTGTCAACGACACTTAGAGGTAGAGAATTAAAGTATTTGAAATACTCGCGGAGAGAGATACTCAAAATACCACTCACACTACTATTAGTTATTGCACCAGCCACTCTACTCACATATTACATTGCATATTATACTACACTATTAATTACAAACACTATTACAAATCCAAAATTACAATTTAAACCACAAGTTGTAATTATACTTTCATCGCCAATAACAAGATTAATTATTATAATAACTATTGTAATATATATTTATAACTTATTAGAAAATATTGCAAGTATTATTACAGGCTTTATTAAACCATCATATATTAGTGCTTTAAATATACTACGAGATACTAGAGATCTCGACATATTCTATAAACCACTCTTCACGTGGATACTCTACATAGGATTTGCAACTGTAATATATACTCCACTATACGTAATGATCTTTGACGTCTTACTAGTAGAGGTCTATAAAGAGATCTCTTTGAAAACCCCTGTAGTTGTATATAGATACATTATACCACTATTATTATTTACCTTACTAGTACTCCTCGCGAGATTTCTCCACGTGCTAATAGATCCGCTAGAAGCACCTAAACGCCTACTTTATGCCTCACTCATACTCTTAGCACTCGTATATACATCTGCTGTTAAATTAGTTTTCTATGAGAAGGGGTGGTATGGGTTAATAGAACCTGGTTTTCAACAATTAGGACTTCTACTACAAGAGAGATTTGTAGACTATGGGCGTATATTTATAATTACACTTGAAACTTTACTTAGACTACTAGGTGTTACACCGTGAAGACTGCTTTAAGTAGACGTAGACTAGAATTCATACTCTTAATAACTGGTTTAGGAGTCTTATTCTTCTCACTCTACATGTTACTACTAGCAGTTGGCTACATGGAGAGGGGTATGGTGGGTTCATCTCTACTCACAGTACTCGTGGGGTTTACTCTACTCTCTTCATCACTCTACTTGTTAAGGCTGAGTACATATGTCCATGCAGTTGAGCGAAAAACTGAAGAGAAGTAGTTTTATTACCTTAACACTACTCACAATAATATTAATAATTGGGTTAATAGCGCTAGTTGAGAAGGGTCCAGTAGTACCTGGTGTTCCTATAGGAGCTTCACCACTAAGTCCACTCTCACTAGGTACACTTGAATTAGCCTATATGCTTAAGAGAAATTACACAGTAATAGTGGTTACAGAGCAGAGTTTATTAAACTATACTAGTGGAGATATCTGTGTATTTACAACTATATCTCCAGAAAAACCTTTTACACTAGAAGAATCATTAGAGATCGTAAATACATTGAAGACTAAGTGTCATAAATTAAAAATACTAATAGCAGATGAATCTACAAGCTCTAATAGTATTCTTGAAGCCGTAAATTCAACTATAAGAATAAGTGGTGATAGAATATTATTTGAACCTCTACCTATACTCATAACTCCACAACTTCAAAACTACACTATTACAATTACATTTATCACTAACACTACTTCAAAAATACCTGAGTCAGGACTCTTCTATCCACTAGTACTTATCCATATAGTTAATAATCACACTCTAATATTAGATAAGGCTTCAAGTGTGAGTGGTGGTATTCCAATAGGCTATGTATTAGCAAATGAGACTAGTGAAGTATACTTATTAAATCCTAATAGTATTGGAGTGAGAATGCCGCCGGGAAAGAAGAATGTTACTGTAGCTTCACGTGAAATAGTAGATGGTGTAGAAGTTTTAGTTATAGGTGATGGCTCAATATTCCTAAATCAAGTTCTATTATCTAATAGAACGGAGTATAAGTTGTTTATAGAAGAGTTATTTAAATATCTCTGCGAGGATAATTCTAAGTGCACTATTATAATTGACGCTACACATTACACTGTTCTCGCTGTAAGCAGTGATGAGGCTTTAACATATTTAGCAGAGCAAATAATACGTGGTGATGTTAGATCTCTACTATATGTCATAGCCTTAATAACCCCTATACTAATACACCCAGCTACTTGGCTACCACCACTAATTAGTGCTATATCTAGTGGTTACGTAGAGTTAATTAAACACTCCATATCAGCTATAATTTTAACAGCTATATTAACGCTTATCACTTATAATGCACTATTACAACACAAGATTTCAGTGAGAGATAAACCACTACGAGAGCAAGTTGAAGAAGAATTAGGTGTTTTTAGAGAGTTAAAGAAACACATATTTACTAGAATTACTAAGCTCTCTGCTCAAGACTATATTAGCGTTTATATTGCATTAGATAACCTGATACAATTAGTGTGGGGTTTAAGACTCGAAGATCCCAGGGTACTAGATAATCTCACCGTGTTACTAGGGGATCGTGAGAAAGCTAGTAAAATGTTGCAGTGGATTAAGAGACTCTACTTAAAAGCCTCTGGTCGTAGTAGACTCCCATTAGTATTATCTTGGAGTAGAGCTGTTAAAAAACTAGTTGAAATAGTAGAGGAAATTAGTGATAAGATCTCAGAGAAATATGGGGTTGTTTCGTAGTTGATGGCTGTGAGTTAAATTTATAAGCTTCGATTCTGTTTACTATTTTTGGTGTCAGCTATTTCAGGGCCTTCAGAGAGGTTGTTGAGGCCTAAGGAGGTCTGCCAGCGCCTCGGCATCAGCTACTCTACTCTATCTAGGTGGGTTAGGGAGGGCAGGATCAGGGCTGTTAGGACTGCTGGTGGAGTGTTTAGAATTCCTGAGAGTGAGGTTAGGAGAATTGCTGAGGGTCTACCTATTACCAAAGAGATTAGAGCAGTTATCTACGCTCGTGTCAGCTCTTCTGACCAGAGAAGTGATTTGGAGAGGCAGGTGCAGTACTTGACGCAGTACTGCTCATCTAAGGGATATAGAGTTATTGATGTCTTGAGTGATGTTGCAAGCGGGCTGAAGACCGATAGGAGAGGGTTGCTAAAGCTCTCCGACTACGTTGTCAATAGGCAAGTAGACGTAGTCGTGGTAACGTATAGAGATAGGCTGACGCGGCTTGGCTTCGAGTACCTGGAACACTTCTTCAAGCAGTTTGGTGTTAGAATCGAGGTCGTGTTTGGCGAAGAACCCAAGAATGCTTACCAAGAGCTTGTAGAGGACTTAATAGAGATCGTTGCTTCCTTCGCCGGGAAGCTTTATGGAATGCGGAGTCGTAAGAAAAAGAGGCTTGTCGAGGGATTCAAGAAGCTCCTAGAGGAGGCTGAAAAGGGTGAGTGAAGTCGTTAGAACAGTTGTTGTGCCGAGTGTCGAGCTCTCTGAAAAGAAATTCAGAGTCTTTAAGGAGCTCGAAGAGCTCTATAGGCGGATTCTCGTTGAGCTCGTGGATTATGGCTTTAGAAACAACATCGACTCGTTCACTAGGTTGAAGAGGGATAAGTATCGTGAGCTGCGCAGAAGATACCCACAACTACCCAGCCACTATATCCATACTGCCTGCCAAGACGCCTCTACTAGGATTAAGAGCTTCAACAAGCTCAGGAAGAAGGGTTTGGCAAAGTCTGAGAGACCTGAGGTTAATAGGGTTAGTATTTGGCTAGATGACCACTTGTGGAGGCGTGTAGGATACACTACAATCCTCATTTACACTCACAGAAGACGGATACCAGTAGAGCTGGTGTCTCACAAGCTGTACTGGAGGTATATCAATAGTGGCTGGGTTTTGAGAACACAGCCGAAGATAAAGATTGACTATAGATGTAAGAGGTTATTAGTATACTTCGTGTTTACCAAGGCTGTTGATGCTGATGAAAATAGCGTTAAACGTGTTATTTCTGTTGACGTTAATGAGAATAACATAGCCGTCAAGGTTCTCGATAAAGTGTATATCCTTGAGACGGGCATTAAGAGGATTACCATTGGATACGCTAAATACAGAGAAGTTGTGCAGAGCGTTAAGGGCAATGGATATGTCGGTAGAGCTATTCATGGTAGGGAGCGCAAGAGGAAGAAAGATATTAGGTTGAAGATTGCGAGCATAGTCGCCAACACTGCTAAGAACATCAACGCTGTGGTTGTATTGGAGAAACTCCCCAAGCAGTGCCCGAGGAACATGATTAGAGATGTCAGAGACCCAGTGCTGAGGCACAGGATATATCAAGCTGGGTTCAGAGGCATGGCTAGAGCTATTGAGGATAAGTGCTTGGAGAGAGGAACCCCCATAGTCAAGGTAGACCCGAGGAACACTTCATCCACATGCCCATTCTGTAACTCTAAGCTGATGAGGGGCAATGCCCCGAGGCAACTCAAATGCCCTAAATGCGGATTTAAAGCCGGGAGAGACATAATAGCTGTGGTGAACCTCGAGAAAAAGTACTTGACTTCCAAGGGGCTCGTGCCGTTGGCCCCAATGCCCTGTGACCCTGCTCTGGAGGTAGTTGTACTACCAATGAAGGAGTGGGCGAGGTGGAAGTCCCTAGGTGCAACGAATAAAAATAAACTAATGAGAATGAGCATCTAGGGACAAACGGCTGAATTCGTGTGAATTTACTAGTAACAGAGAGAGGTAAGGCTTTTACTCTACTAGTTGGCTTCACAGTAGCTTTAGCCATGATCTCGGATTACAGGCTTCTAGTGATTGCTCTACTATTATTGTCGCTATTAATATCTATGAGAATACATGTTGAACTCTCACTAGGTGTTCTCGAAGAACTCTCAGTAGAGACGTCAACTCTTTACACCACTGAGAGAGAGCCTCTTATAGTGAAATATAGGCTTATAAATAAGAGTCTCTATTCACTACTACTAGTAGAATATAGTTTAAAATATGAGAGCTCATTAACGCTAATTAGAGGTGTTAAAGCAGGATTACTTGTAATTCCCAGTAAAGCAATTCTTGAATTAGAATTTGTATTTAAAGCGAGAACAGGGACTCATTGGATTGGCCCATTAGTTGTTACTATCAGAGATCCTCTCGGCCTCTTTAAATCACAAGAAATTATAGTGGGTAAGAGAATTGAAGTCTCTATTCCACCGACAATAGAGCCTGTTATTGTGCGTAGATTATACACTTATACGAGGAGTACTGGGCTAGTTAAGGCGAGGAGTCCTGGTGAAGGTGTTGAATTCTACGATGTGAGAGAATATAGGCCTGGTGATGAGTTAAAGAGGGTTGTGTGGAGAATTTATGCTTCAAGAAATAAGCTTGCTGTATGGGAGGCTGAGAGGGAGAGTTATCAAGGAGTACTCTATGTTCTAGATGCTAGTAGAGATATGTGGACAGGTCCCTATAATCAATCTGTTTTTGAACACTCGGCGAGAATAGTGGCTTCAATAGCGCGTTATGCAGCAATGAAGGGATATGTTCAAGCTGTAGTAGTATTTAATGAAATTGGGATACTTGATTCTGGTAAATTAATACATGGTGTAGAGGGGTTTAATCAAATAGTTAACGCTATTTCTAAAGTACGTGTCGTAAGTGATGAAGAGACTTCTCAACTCCTCATCAACTGGGAGAGCTTATTACACAGACTCTTACTCATACTCCCACGTGAGAGAATCTTTATCTTTATTTTCACGAGGTCTAGTCGTTATAAATTACAATATTTATTAGAAATAGCGTTAAAACTAAGTTCTCTCGGACACCTCGTCTATATCGTAGTACCAGTTATAACAGCATATGATATACCTAGAGACCTCCCCAGAAGCCTCTACAAGGTTTATAGAGCTAAACAACTAGCACTCCTCAGAGAAGACTTAGAGGGTATTATAAAACTCAGAGAGGCAGGTGTAAGAGTTATAGCTATGAAACCAACACACGTAGCTCAAAAAATAATACAACTAGTCGAGTCTGCTTCACTAACTTATAGTTAAAAACTATAATGAGAAAACTATTAGAGGCGAATTTAGTAATGAAGAGTACTATAGAACATTTTTGCAAAGAAGAGTATATTGCACATAGAATCTATAATGCATAGTTAAAACCCACTATTACCAGAAAATTACAGAGAGAACTTTAAGAAGACCTCTATTGAAGAACATAAGCACTCCTTATTCTGAAAACAATATTCAGGGAAATTGTATTAGTAGATTGATGATGTCCTTAAACTAAAGATCTCTATTTAACTTAGTAAATAGTTAAGTTTTTAAACTCGACCCTAGCTTAGTATATGTCTAGGTGTATCTCATGAGTTTGAAAGAGGAGTTATTTGCTGGGTTGAAGAGTGCTGTTCTTAGTGGTGATCCTGAGGAGGTTGTTAAATTGTGTAAGAGGGTTGTTGAGGTAGGTATTGATCCTCTCGAGGCCATTGAAAAAGCTTTAGTGGCAGCTATTCTTGAGCTTGGTGATAAGTGGATTAAGGGTGAAGCCTTTATAGCTGATCTCGTTGCAGCAGCTGATGCTATGAAAGCTGGAATGACCATATTGAAGGAGGAGGTTGTTAAGAAGGGGAAAACTGTGAAATATCTTGGTAGAGCAATTATAGGGCCTGTTGAAGGG
>Ga0080004_1124035_pt1 | contig 41942 bp, 44 predicted proteins | sample WasSprMetagenome_FD_69207 | JGI IMG/M metagenome (GOLD analysis project Ga0080004, IMG submission 69207) | Sulfidic aquatic microbial communities from Washburn Spring, Yellowstone National Park, USA - WS (SPADES assembly) (version 2) | ecosystem: Environmental > Aquatic > Thermal springs > Hot...
CTAGGGGCACATCCACTCCACTCATTGAAGGCGACTCCATAGAGTCCCCCTCGCCTAGCTCATCGAGTTCATCCCTCAACCAATTAATTGTAGTTGTAAAAAGCTTAAAAGTTTCTGTATTGGGAGAGGATGTGCCTGAAGAGTACGTGTTCCACGCTGGTCATGGATCGCTATGTTCATAAATAATACGAGTAATCATCAAAACCAAAACAGCATCACCCCATCCTTATGAGAAAAATTTTGAATATAGAAAAAGGAATCATATAGATGCAACACGGAATCTTTTAGATGCAATGGTGAAAAATGGGATTAAACGCATTATTTTTTCTAGCGTTGCGGAAGTTATGGGTAATCCTAGTAAATTGCCATTTACTGAGGATATGGAGGAGCATCCTATAATGGTTCATGCGCAACTTAAGTTGGAAACTGAGAGGTTGATTGAGAATTATAAGGGAATAGATTACACGATTTTCAGAATTGTTACTATCTATGGGCCTTGGCAGATTAACGATGGTTTTCATATATTATTAAAAGGTATTGCGAATAACGCGTATTGGGCAAGATTTTACATTGGGAATGGAGAAAATTTAACACAATTTGTATATGTTAAAGATGTTGCTAAAGCATTTAGATTGGCGCTTGAAAATGAAATATCATATAATAAAAAGTATTTTGTTGCTGAAGATAAAGCATATACATATAAAGAATTTTATACATTAATTTATAATATGCTCGATAAAAAACCATCTGCTCATGGAATACCAGTAACGTTTGCAAAGTTAGGAGTAAATATATTAAGCATGATAAATAAAATTACTGGAACAAATTCATCATTTTTCAATAGTGAAGTAATTGAAATTATGTCAAAAGACAGATACTATAGTGTTGAGAAAATAAAAAATGAACTGGGATTTAAACCCACACCATTAAAAGAAGGTCTTAAGAAAACAATCCTATGGTATAAGGAAAGAGCTCTTTTATGAGTTACTTCGCCCTTCATCTATAATATCGTTAATAAGTGAAAAACTAGCTTCATAATTTTGTAAAAATAGCAAAAACAAAATCTTTAGGATAAGCGCTCTTCAGTAACATAGACTATTTTTCCTGATACTATCGTCATTAATGTTTTTATAGACTTTAATCTCTCTAACTCTATTTCTAAAGGATCTTTATCAATAACTATAAAATCTGCATACTTGCCATATTCTAAAGTGCCTATGTTTTTCTCCTCAAACAACAAATATGCAGAACCCATTGTATAATAATAAAGCGCATCAGTCATAGATAGTTTTTCTTTAGTTGTATATTTGTAAAGTTCAATATCATTACCACCTCTTGTTACCGCAGCATACACTGTCTCCCACGGATTCAACGGTTCAACAGGACTATCCGTAGAAAAGCCAATATGAACGCCAGATTTTATCATGGATTTAAATGGATAAACCCACGATGCTCTTTTCTCACCAACCCTTTTAATGATCCACCAATCAGTAATAATAAAATGAGGTTGAACCGCAGCACAAATACCAAGATTACTCATTCTTTCCATTTGCTCAGGTCTAATTATTGACGCATGTTCAATCCTATGCCTATGATCCTTAAGATTATTTCCTATCAAACTATATGCATCTAAAACTGTATCAATAGCTCTATCACCAATTGCATGAATAGCTAACTGTAATCCACCTTCATGAGCTCTCTTCATAAGATTTATCAATTTTTCCTTTTCTATTGTTGGTATTCCTGAATTTGATGGATCATCATTATATGGTTCAGAAAGCCATGCAGTACGCGCTCCAAGCGATCCATCCATAAATATTTTTATACCCATAATCTTTAAATATTCATCACCAAAACCTCTTCTAATACCTAATGAAAGCAAATTATCAAGAACATAATCACTCATATACACCCTAATTCGTATGGGCAATCCCTTTGTAATTTTTAATTCCTGTAAAAGATTAAATGTTTCAGGTGTACATGAAACAAAACCATGCGTAGTTACACCTAAGGATGCCGCATATTTTAAAGCACTATATAATATGTCTAATTTTTCATGCCTTCCATATTTTAATTTCTCCCGAAAAAGATCTACAGCATCTTCAATAATTATACCGTTTAACAAATTTTTTTCATTTTTGAGGAAATATTTATTTTCAGAAAGCATATGCGAATCTAACATTTCAAGTGCCCTCGTATTTACAATAGCTGCATGACCACATACTCTCTCAAGAAAAACTGGTATATCAGAAACAACCTCATCAAGATCCCAGCGATTTGGCCAACGTTTCTCCTCAAATAATTCCTGATCCCATCCTCTACCAATAATCCACGAAACATTCCTATGCTCTTCGTAATACTCTTTCAAACGTTTCTTCAGTTCACTAATAGATTTTACACCATGTAAATTAAGCGTATTGAGTGCTAATCCTAAACCATCAAAATGCATATGAGCATCCACAAAACCTGGAATAACTGTTTTACCGTTTAAATCAATCACACGACCACCAAATAATGTTACTATTTTTCTAGCTTTACTTGAAGTACCAGCATATATTATTCGTTCATTATAAACAACAAGCGCAGAAACTCTCCTTAAAGGTTTAAAAGATGTGTAAATATTTCCATTTACAAAACCCTTAACATCAGCAATCATTTTATAACCTCCTTAATAAAAAAATTATAAGATAGTATTTTTGACCTCCGAGTACTCAATTCTAAAAACTTTCTTTATTCCATTAATTAACCTTTCAATACTAACAACTCCTGCCTCAGGAGGATAAACACCTTTTTTGAAATCTTTTGAAGTAGCGAGTTCTAATGCAGCAAGCGCTGCTGGTAACGCTGTTGCTTGTGACGCTTCTTTGCAAGCGAGACCATATTTAATGATGTACTCATTTCCCTCTTTAATACCCTTTACTACAACACCTAAGCCTACACCAGTTAATGCATAATCGCCGAGTCTTTCATAAAGTGAAGTAATACTTTTCTCTAATTCCTCTGGTGGAGTAATTTCAGGTAATGCTAATGTTATAGCTATAGCAACATCACGAGCTCTATAACTCTGACCCTTAATATTCATTTCTTTTAAGCTTGTAAGTCCTAATGCCGAAAATACTTTAGCTATTTCATTTAAATCAGAGGGCCAGACACCACCCTTATTATATACATTTTTAGCTTTTATGTAACGTGGTATTGTGATAGGCTCGGGATGACCCGCGTGCGCAACTTCCCATGTGCCTATAGGTTTAGGGAATTCATAATGTTCAGGTTCAGAAAGAGCTTTTATATCAATCCAATCTCCATTTTTATAGGTCTTAATTAAACCAGTTATAGCGTGAAAATAATGATCTATAATAGCGGGTCCCATTGTAGGATCTATAGCTGTCCAAATCCAATAAGTTCCTATATCAGAAACTTCATCAAGTTTATCAGCCCCATGTCTAGCAAGTAAATTAGTAATTCCAGGTGTAGCTCCTAAACCAATAATGGCTGTGATATTCCTTTTTTGAGCCTCATCATGCATTTTTAGAGCTTCAAGAGTAGCATCATAATCGTCATTGATATCAACATAATTCACACCTGCACGTATGGCAGCTCTTAAAATGGGAACACCAAATCTATAAAATGGTCCTATAGCATTAATCACAGAATCAGCACCTTTGATTACATTAATGAGCGAGTCTTCCACAGCAGCATCAACATAAACTGTCTTAATATTTCCGCCAACATCTTTCGCTACTTCATTAGCTTTAGTTATATCCTTATCTGCAATAATTATTTCAACCGTAGGGTCAAGATCATGCAGTTCTTTAACAATTCGTGAGCCAATATGCCCAGCTCCACCAAGAATAACAATTTTAAGTGACATTGTATTAAATATATTATTAACTACTTATAAATGTTCCTATACTAAACAAGAATATGCTGTTAAAATACTTATTCTATCTAAAAGAACGACAAAACACTCATAGATAAGAAAAGTATTAATTATAATTTTTAAAGAACTCTTGTATTCTTTTTGCACCTTCTCTTAATGAGCTCATTGAAGTGGCGAATGATATTCTAAAATGATATTCACCATTTTTACCAAAGGAGGATCCAGGAACTACTAGAACTTTCTCCCGTTCAAGTAATAATTTTGCTAGATCCTCTGAATTCATATTAATTTTATATTTAGGAAATAAATAAAAAGTACCCATAGGTTTAGTGATTTCTAAATTATTTATATTATTAAGTTCGCTTATAAGAAAATCTCGTCGTCTCCTATATTCTTCACGATATTTCTCATATATTTCAGCACCTAAATCTAAGGCTTTAACCGCTGCCCTTTGAATAAAAACTGGAAGACATGTTAAAGTGTGTTGAACAAATTTTTCCATCCTTCCAATTATATTCTTATTAGCTACCGCATAACCAATTCTCCACCCAGTCATTGCAAAAGCTTTTGAAAACCCATTCACAACTATAACTCTCTCAGGATCATAGGAGGCAGGTGAGACATGCTCACCCTCATATATTAGTTTTTCATAAATCTCATCACTTATAATATACAGATTATAATCTTTAGCAAGATCAACTAAAGCTTTTATCTCATCTCTAGAAAATACAGCTCCAGTGGGATTATTAGGAGTATTAATTATTATAGCTTTAGTTCTCGATGATATTTTCGATTTTAAATCCTCAATATCAAGAGAGAAATGTTCAGTCAATCTAAAGAAGATGGGTTTTGCGCCCGTAAGTTTAACTTGTGATTCATAACTAACCCAATAAGGATCATGTATTAAAACTTCATCATTATACTCTATAATACTTATTAAAGCCGTATATATTGCAAATTTTGTTGGTATGATTATCACATTTTCGGATCCAGCTGGAATATTATTTTCATTATTAACTTTTTCAGCTATCCGCTCCCTTAATTCATACAACCCTAAAGAGCTCGTGTAGTGCGTTTCACCCTTTAACATAGAAGCGTAAGCTTCATCTATAATTCTTTTATCAGTATCAAAATCAGGTTCCCCAGCCGCAAATGAAATAATATTTTCACCTCTCCTTCTTAACTCCAATGCTAAATTATTCAAACGAACAGTTGCAGCCGGTTCAATTTTATCTAAGATACTCATAAAACAGAACAAATAGACGCAGTATTTATATCTAACTTTAGCTTTATAGCATAAGTCAATTTCATTAGAATAATAGTAATCCTAATATGTTACATAAAATATTAAAGCTTATGCATAGAAAAATATTAGGCGTTTTAGGTGGAATGGGGCCTGAAGCATCTGCATATTTTTATATGTTAATAACAAAATTAACTAAAGCCAAAAAAGATCAAGATCATATAAGTATGATAATATACAGCGAACCAACAATACCAGATAGAACAAAAGCTTTCTTAGGTCAAGGGCCTTCACCATTTCCAGCTATGATTGAGGCAATCAAATTACTTGAAAGGAGCGGAGCAAACTTAATAGCTATTCCATGTAATAGTGCTCATTATTGGATTAACGAGCTTAAGAAAAATACTAACGTACAAATAATAAATATGATAGAAGAGTTTGTAAAAGATTTAACCCGTCTTCATTATAAAAAAGTTGGCTTACTAGCCACCACAATAACAATACAATCAAAACTTTATGAAAGATATTTAAAATTATATAATATAGAGATTATACTACCTCAAAATCAAGAAGAAATTATGCAAGCAATTTACTATGTAAAAGCAAATAAAATTAAAAAAGCTAAAAAAATCTTCATAAAAGCAAGCAAAGAATTAGAAAAAAACGGTGCGCAAGCAATAGTTGCAGGATGTACAGAAGTACCATTAGCATTAAAACCAAGAGACTTGCATATTCCACTTTTAGACCCAATGGTAAGTTTAGCTAAAAAATGCATAATAGAAACAAAAGGTATTAGAGCACTTAACCAACAAATGTATAAGAAATTATGGCCTACATCATTTAAATAAATTTTTGAATGATATGCAAATGATTTTTCACAATAATGAGCTAGTTATTTATGAAAAATTAGTGACAAAACAGAGAAATTTAATAATACCATGTGTTTATATATTTATGTTCTTGCAATTTACGTCGTTCAACATTCTTATATGCTAAACAAGCGCTTTGTAATGAACATAAATCACATTTAGGATTTTGATAAGTGCAAATAAATTTCCCATGCATCCAAAGATAATCATCTAGTTTATCTGGTGCATGGTTTGAGATTTCTGATATTTTCTTGTATGCTCTGCGTACCTGTAATCTTATTATAATATCCTCTTCATATATTGCTTCTCTCATGTTTGTGAAAAGTGTGTAATCATCAGACTCTATGATTCCAGTTCGTATAGCTATTCTTGTTAAATGATTATCTATAGGTAATTGCATATTATGCAAATCTATTGGATGAAAAAGATTTCTTCTGATTAAGAACTTCGCTAGTAAATATGATTTCTTTTCCACAGGATCCTCATACGCTCTAAAAATTTTTAACCTATCTATTAAACCTCCATCATCATCTTTAAGCCTATGATTGGACTGCCTTATAAGATCTTCAACACTCCCATTATACATTTTTATTAACTTATATCCCAAATCCTTTAATAAACCTGCCCTAACTTCTGGGTCCCTAACTACACCAGTATCAGATACTAACCATTTTTCAACATCTTTCTTTGTAATTTTTACTAGTCTTTCTGGAGAGAAGAATGTACTATCATTATCATACATTATTTTTCCAAGCCTATATAAGAGAAACGCTCCAGAAAATTCCTTTCCCCCAATTTTTGAACTAAAATATGAATACCCGGGTATTTGCGTTCTATGGTCTAATGCTACCATTACTAAAAAATATCTCAAAACGTTTTCCTTATCATCATTAATTGACGGATATAATTGTGGATCAGTAAGTGGATCAATTTTAATACTTATTCTCCTAAACACATTCGCTAATTCCTCTACTTGTCTCCATATTATTTTAATCATTGTCAATATATATTACTTGAAAAATATTTTAAGTTTGATCTTAAATTAAATGTTTTCTTAAGAATTCTATCATATAAATCATCTGCTTTAGCATATTCTCTGCGAACCATATCCCTCCTCTGTATAACATGTGATTCAAAATTTTTATTTAAATCTAACAACTTTATAGCATACTTAAGTACTGGTTTAAGTGATATACATGAATCATCAAAATCACCCAAGGAGATCCCTGACTTTAGTCATGAAGATGAATTGTATCCTAAAAGCCACTCTCGTCAAAACTTTAATAAAGTTATAAATAAAGTTATGCGTTAAAAAATTTTAAGTTTATATAGCACAGATGTGCATAATAGCTTATGTATGCCATAGTTGTAGTCTTAATAGGTGTAATTCTCTATGGTCTTGTGTACAGATACTATGTTAAATGGATTGATAAAAATGTGATGATGGTTGACCCGAAGAGGGCGACTCCTGCGCACGTGTACATGGATGGTATCGAATTCTTTCCGTCAAACAAGTATGTGCTATTCGGCTTTCAGTGGAAGAGTATAGCCGCTTTAGGCCCTGTTCTGGGACCGATTATGGCGATCCAGTGGGGGTGGCTTCCAGCATTTCTCTGGATACTTTTTGGGACCATATTCATCGGATGGATACATGACTATGGGAGCATGATGGTTTCAGTTAGATCTGATGGCGCGTCCTTCGGGCCTATAGTCCATGAGCTGATTTCCCCAAGAGCTAGGACGATACTCCTCTGGTACATTCTCTGGTATGTTGTACTAATACTGTCTTCATTTACTAACGTGGTCGCGGGATTGCTTAACACCATACCACAGTCCCCGCTCCCAGTTTTAATAGCGACAGTAATTGGAATGCTAGCAGGATACTTAACATACAAGTTTAAAGTTAACATCATTATCACCACGGTGATAGCCGTCATCCTAATGTATATTGGTGTATACCTTGGCCTACTTGTGCCTATTAAAGTTGACTTAGGTGTTTGGACTATAGACTTCTGGATGTGGATAGTACTGATCTTCTGTTTCCTTGGCGCTGTACTACCTATATGGATTTTTATTCAACCCATAAACTACCTGTCTTTCTACCTAGTCTATTTTGGTATCATAGGCATAATTGTGGGCATGTTTTCAGGAATCTCTTATGCTGCGCCTACTGTAACAACCTTCTACGACCCTAAAGTGACGTTTTCGGGACCGTTGTGGCCGATGCTCTTTGTAACGATCGCATGTGGAGCAATATCGGGATGGCATAGCCTCATAGGCTCCTCCATAACATCAAAGCAGCTTGATAACGAAGCTGATGGCAGCATGGTAGCTGGAGGAGCAATGATGGCTGAAGGCATAATGGCTCTAGTCGCCCTAACGACGGCGGCTATATTGTCCCCTGATGTTGCCATAGGAAACATTAAAGCGGGCAAGGCAGCAACAAACTTTGTATCCGGCGGCTCAATGCTTCTCAATGTATGGGGTGTTCCCATAGACTTTGGAAGAGTGTACACTAGCGTGATGCTGATAATATTGGCAATAACTATAATGCATATTGGACTTAGAATATCTCGTCTGGTCCTGTCAGAACTGACCGGACCCACTTTAGGTGGCATACTAAGGAATAAGTATATCAGTGCGTTCATAGTCATGTTTATTGTCTACATTGTTACAAGCCCGAAGACTGGTGCAGCCTTCTCCTACATTTGGGGTACTTTCGGTGGAGCGAACCAACTCATGGCTGGATTGGCCTTAATGATAATAACTTTATGGCTTTTGAGAGAGAAGAGGTCTACCATCTATACGAGCATCCCAATGGCATTCATGATTATTACAACGATTGCGGCGCTAGTATACCTTTCATATTCTGGGATAACAGGCTATATTGCAGACCCTACAAAGGTAGGTCTTGGAATTGCTGCGATAATAAATGTTGTCCTAATACTGTTGGCACTGGTAATGATCTATGAGGGGTATAAGGCGTACAAGGAGATAAAGGCCTCCAGATAACTTTATATCTCTCTTCATTTTTACTTTTTTAATGTACGAGTTTTATGTGCTGATCGGTGTAGTGGTTGTCTTCGCAATCCTGTTCGCTGTAGGCTTAAGGGCTAACAGTAATGCGTTAGTAAAGTATGCAGAAGAGATTAGAAACGTTTTATCACCATCTTGTAAGTTTGTCGGCTTTAGAAGATACAGTAGAGGGTTTAAGGCACTATGTATTCCAAAGGAGAGTGGATCCTTTAATAGGATAGACGTTACTATGTCTTTGACCTGGAGGGAGAATCCAATGTTCTATTTGCTGTCTCCAATATTAAAGGATAGGGATCACATGTATGTTTGGGGCACACTTACGAGAAGATATCCAATTAACATATATGTGTGTAAAAGGGAGTACATTAAGCAGCTTAAACTTGACAAAAGTTTTAAAACAATTGATTTAAGCAGATTTAATATGATGGTTTTTACAGATGATGTGGATAGGGCAAAAAATTTTATAGATAGGATTAAAGAAAGTCTATCAGTCTCCAAAAACTGTATTAACCTCCTCTCTATTAAAGAGAATGAAGCATGGATTAAGATTGTAGGCGACATAGTAGATGTGCAGTCTATAAAATGTATATTTGACCTACTAATGCAATCAGGCTACGCAATAGAAGATTTCTCTAATTCCCATTAAGCTCTTTTAATCTGATTTGTAAGCGACATAGTCAAAGTTTACAGTTTTACTTACTGGACGAGGTTGAAACCACCATCGGCTAGTGCACTAGCGACCCTGTTAACCATCTCGAGACCTATAACCTCTGTCTCATACAATGGTATATATGCTCTCACTAGACCAGGAAACTTTTTGTCTATTATTTTAAGGTAACTCTCCTGCTCCTTCAGCTTGTTTGCGACATATGATGACAAGTTTTCATCTTTAAACAATGTTTTTGGGAGGACACCGTTTACAATAACTCCTCCAACGGGTATATCGAACGCCTTAACCCATGTTATGAATCTCTCTATGACAGCTATGGGAAGAGCGAGCGGTAAAGTTACAAAGAAGAATGCAGTCTTATTACTGTCTGTCAAAATCTTCTTAGCCTCCTCTGTACGCTTTCTCGTTTCGAGAGCACTTTGGAGTACTGGATCATTCCTTATTTCTTCAATAACCTTTTTCTTTCTAAAGGAAAGTTTAGCCCTTAATGAAAGGGCCTCCTCACGGCTCTTGATCAGCCTTTTAAGCCACAGGTCGTAGACCTTGGATAGGCCGAGAAGTCTGTAGGTGTGTGCTACAGGTGCAGTGTCGAAAACGTATATGTCGAACTTGTTTTCGATTATCAAGTTAACCATGTCATCGAACATAGCTGCTTCCTCAAAGGCGGGATTTGTTGTCGCTATATCTAGGAATGGCCCTGGGTCTACTGGTATGTCCGCGGTCTTGATAAATGCGAGCAATTTTTCCTTCATTTCAGCCTTATACTTTTCGACTGTCTTCGATATGTCGAATTCGATGGCATAAAGGTTTTCAGAAAGCTGTTGGACACCCTTCCCCCATATGTCTACTTTAAAAATGCTTGACAGACTGTGAACGGGGTTTGTTGAAGATATTATTGTCTTTTTTCCCTTTGTTGCAAAATATTGTGCTGCTCCAGCTGCGACAACTGTCTTTCCAACTCCACCTTTACCGCCGAAAAACAGATATCTTAAATTAGGTTTTGACTCTACAAATTCGCTAAAGTTCATTTAGATCCCTCCATAGAGTATGCTAGCAATCTTTCCAATCATCTCTAAACCTTTAGGTTCTCTGTCAAGCATTGGCACTATCCCGAGAATCATTTCACCAAAAAGTTCCTTAATCTTCCTCATGTGAACTTGTTGCATGGTAATCCTATTTCTAAGGAATTGGGGTGTAGATGGGTCGTTTAAAAGTTCAGTGGGATAAACTTGATTGACAATCACACCGCTTATGGGGATTCCGAACTCTTTGAACATGCTTATTGCCTTCTGAGTGTCCAATATGGCCATCTCCTCTGGTATAAGCACGTAAAAGAATGCTAAATGTTCCTGGTCCTTCATTATTGTGCTAACAAAATCAAGTCTTGATCTAATAAAGTTCAGTTCATCCAAAATTGCATCCTCTTGGGCTAGGCCGCCTTTACCGCTCATGACGGCTGCAACCTCGCCATACTCTGAAGCTTTTTTTCTCGTCTCGACAACTTTGTCGATCCACGCATCCAGTATTTGACTCATGCCAAGAAACCTTATCGCATGCCCATGGGGCATCATGTCAAAAATATATATGTCATATTTTCCGCTGGTCATAAGCTCAACCATCGCATCGAATGTGGCTGATTCCGCCATAGCGGGTTCAGCTGAAGCAGATGTAATATATTCTTCAATTTCGGGAGGGACCTCCCCATACATTTCAACTATCTTCTTTTTTATAGAATTCTGATACTCTTCAATGTGTTTGTCAGCGTCTATTTCGAGAGCATACAGGTTTGAAACTATCTCGACTTCACCCTTACCGAAGATGTTTCTTTCAAAAATGTCTGTGAGACTTGCTTGAGGGTCAGTTGAGAACACGACAACCTTTTTACCTTTACTGGAAAGCCAATAAGCTGTGGCTGCTGAAAGAGTTGTTTTACCTAAGCCACCCTTACCACCGAAAACAATATACTTTAAGTTTGGATGGCTTTCAAAATATTCTCTTATGTTCATAATCTTCATCCCACTATCATATCTGTGACATCCCTTTCTCTTAAAAGGGTTCTCTTCCAGGTCTTGATATGAGGTACCGTGTATGGTAATAGTCTAAGGGTGTAATATGGTGGCAATATTGGTAAGCCGAGCATGTCGCCGAGTGTTATGAGCATGAACAGATTTTCAAGATACATTCTAGTCTTTAGGGCGTATGAAACCATTCCATGCGCAGCCATGCCGTAAACGAGGCTTTTAGCGGCTTTAACAACCTCACTTTCCTTCTTTTTTTCCTCCTTCTCGTCTTTTCTCATACAATATCCACTAGATAATTTAACATCGCTATTATATAAGTTTATTCGCTCTTATACTGGCATGATTTAAGTATGCAGTGTAAGGTTTTTAGTTTAAGCCTTCTCATATTCATATGTTAAGTTATAAATTGGCTTTAATAATGAAAACCAGTATTAGAAAGCACATGCTCAGAAAAAGAGCGTATCAAAAATCATGCAACACAGCATTTAATGGTTAATGTTTAATAAGGAGTTTTAAGTTTGTTATTTGGTGTTTAAAGGATGAAAAGACAGCTTAAAAAGTTTGAGAAGCTGATTAAGGACTTCGTCTATGGTCTAACTACATACGAGTACACTATTGAACTGAAGCATAAAATGTTTCAGAACGAGTGTATCCTTGAGGCAGTCGTCTTTGGAGACAGGTACGGATTCCTCACTTCAAACTATTATAGGCTCAAGCTTCTCCCATACTGGATGAAAAGGCTAAATCAAATTGACAAAGAAATCTTACGTGAAAAAGATATATTAGAGAAGGTTTAGCATTCTCCCGACTAAAGTTGTGAGATTCTCACTTCTAAGATAGTCATTAATTAGTTACTCATCACCTTTCTAAGCTTACCCCTGTGAAGTTTTCATTAATTTTGATAGTTCCACTCAGAACGCCTCTGAACTTCAATGATCCTCTTTCATGAGTCTTTGGTTTATTACTATAAACCCTAGTTCCCATTAAGTTCCTTTTATCATTTGATCATACATTAAAAAATAGTATGGAGAGAATTATCTTGACAGTTAAGAGTATACAGTAACTAACAACATTTATTAAACCTTGCAGCACCTAAAGTTTTGCAAAAGTCATTGTTGACTAACTTTCAGAACTAGGTGTCATAAACTAATAAACTTGCTCTTTAAGTGGGGAAACATTTAAAGTATTATTGCTTAAGTTAACATTAAATAATATTTTTATCAATTATATATTGATGAGTGCAGAAATTGAAAAAGCCATAAATTTGGTTCAGAGAAAATATAGGGTACTTCCTAGTAATGAAGAGGCTAAATGGATTATTGAACTTTATAAGTCTTCAAGCAAACCTCTTATAAAACCTTATCACATTGAACATCCTACTCAACAAGTCTATGCGTATATAGTTGAACATAAACTTGATGTATATGCAGAGAGTAAATATGATGGAACACATATACAATTCTCACAAACTGGTATCTTTAAACATAGTAGTGACAAAATAGCTTTTGATCAATTAGCTCATCTTTTATTCCTTACAGTTACCGAAACTGAACTAATAAATAAAATAAAAAGAGCTGTTGATGAGGGTTTTATAATTGAATGTGAACTTTTTGGAAGAGATTACACGCCTAGAGGATTTCATAAAGATTATTCGAAACCTTTAGATCTGATAATTTTTGAGATAGGAAAAGAGGATTTTTGGATAACACCTCCAGAAAAATATAAAATTTTAGAAGAATTTAAATTACCAATACCATATTATGAGAAAGTAAATTATAATAGTATTAATGATCTAATGGAAAAACTTTCTATTCTAGCCTTAAAGCCTGAGACATTTGAGGGTGTTGTTGTTAAAACTAAATTTGTACCCAATGGTCATGACATTATTCAAGAATACATTAAAGGAGGAAGTTTAATAGTATTTAAAGTAAAAAAGGAGATTCAAGAGTTAACAAGGAAAACTCAAGCTGAACAAGAGAAAAAAGTTGAAACTAATATTGATCAAGAAACATTTAAAATTTTAAGAGAAGAAATAGAGAATGAAATTGCTAAATTAACAATAGAAAAAGGTTTAGACTATGTTACTGATAAAAGAAATATTGGTGAAATGATAAATGAGATTACAAATAGATTACAGAGCGCACATCCAACACTTACTATGAAAGTTGACACAAGAAGTTTAAAAAAATTAATAGCAAATCTAATCATATTAAATATGACAAAAAGTAAAAAATAATTATTGTTTTAAAGGTATAAAGAGGCCAACTAATGTTTTTAATCCATAGGTTTTTATTACATTAATTACGAACATTAAATATCCTAGTGCCATTATTATTGCAAAAACCGTTCCAATATACATGTAAGGTAAGTACATTGATGTACCAAAATAAAGATCCCTCCGTAGCATCCCCGCAGTTCCTGCTAATCCTACTGCAATTGACATGCCCACACTTCCAATCATCCAAAGCCAAAAGTGAAGATTACTTAATCTCTCGCTTATTAATCCCTTACCAGTTAACATTGGAAGAAGTGTGTAAATCACAGCAAATATTAAACTACTTAATCCTGCTAAAAGCATCATATGTATATGAATACCAGCTATCCATTGTGTATTGTGTATTATAACATTCAACCCATAATTTGCTTGCACTAATCCTGCAAATCCTCCTAACGCAAATCCGAAGATCGCCCCTAACATGAATTTTAATGACATACTTGATTTTATTGGACGACCAAGCCATAACGTAATTAATGCCGTAAAGAAGCTAAGTCCCATGGTGAAAAATTCTCCCCATGTAATAAATTGCCCCGAAACCAATCGCAACATAGCAGGTTGCGGTCTATCAGAGAGTAAATGATGACTCCATACACCCATTGAAACTATTAAATCAGCAAGAATCACATAACGTACAACCCTTTCACCATAAAGTGCTCGATTCGCTAATAATGGAGCTAATAAATATAATGTTCCAGCCGTCCAGATTAAAACATCACCATCAGCAATCATATCAAGTCCCCACCAGTACCAATTTTTATAAATTAATGGATCAATTAATTGCGGATTTAAATATGTACCTGCTATAGCAGATATACTGTATACAAGAATAATTAGCCCAGCCACAATCAAAACTATTGAATTTATCACCGCATCAATAGATCCTCTCATTACAGAGACTATGAAAACAGGAGGTGGCGGATCCTTAACACCACCATCCATATGAGAAAGACGCCTACTATGCCTAATACGACTTAAAACACCAAGTAAAGCATCTATACCAAATGCCGCTATAAGAAAGTTTCTAACCACTTTATCACTCCCCTTTTTATGAGAGAATATAGTTGCAAATATGTTAAATATGAAAAGAAGAACTGAAATTTCTATCAACGCAACACCCACAGCATATGTTAATGCTCCAACTGGTGAAAATCTATCCCAAGCAACAGGAAGTGGCCAATATAATGTATAAAGTGCTCCATAGTGAAAAACAAAACCAGCCGACCAAGCAATTATTACACCGGCAGTTTGCATCCAAAGTCCTATCATAGCTATCTTTTTACTATAGAGCTCCTTATTAAGAAGTTTCGGTACTAAATAATAAAATGCCCCCATTACAGCTAAATACGCCCAACCATAAATCCCTACAATTGGATGCGCCGTCATTACAGCAAAATAGTGATCATATGATATCAAAGGTATATTATCAAGCTCAATTCTCATCATAAAACCTTCTATACCTGCAACTGCAAGAAACAATAATGCTATTATTTCATACCTAAGCGTAATTTTTTCTAACGGTATGCTCGATTGAGACATTAGGGCATCACCCTTATAGCATTAGGAATAACCATGTAAGGATGCTCTGGACCAGAATATTCTGTTGACCGTATAGTATAATTCCCCGGTTCATCAAAAATCCATATTATACTATTATTATACCAAGGAATTACCTGCATCTGAAACACCATCGTACCATCCGCTCTGAAAACACCAAAACCATAGGTTACATCCTTAGAAGTTACAATAAATTCCACTGGCTCATTAACTTTTATTATAATAGGATTCTCAGGCAAATAAAACGTATAATTATTCATCGTAATATGAAATGTTTTAACAGGTTTTGCTGACGCCCATGGTAATAACCATTTTTGCCATGGCAAATACGTTAATGTTATTATATTAAAAACAAGAAAGACAATAATCAACACTACAAGCCATTGTTTCTCCTCCTTCCCCATACCATGCTCACCACCATCAAAATTTCGCTTTGGTGGTTTTGTAAGTTTACTAGCAAAAATAATAAAGAACGTTAGAACGCCTAAAAAGTACACAGCGTATATCAATTCAATGATTTGCTGAATGTACATATGTACTCACCAAGTTAATACAAGTATTAGTTTATAACTTAAAATTTTAACCGAATATATTCGGTTAACTATAAATAGATCCAAATATATATTATTACTATGAAACCTAGGCTTATAACAATAAATATAAAATTTAACAGCAACTTAGCCAACTTATTAGAAAAATACGATGCTACTGCAAGACTTCTTAGCTGCAAACTCGTTAAAAATGATAGAGCCTTACTCATGATAGAAATAATATCAAACAATAATCTAAATAACAAAACATTATACTCATCATTAAGACATGAATTAGGTAGAAAAAATGTTATAATAATAAACGCAAACCAGAATAAATCACTTATCGTTACCACGCTCAAGCATCCAGCTATACATAATGCAGTCAGCAAATCAAAAACCTTTTGCATGACATGCCCATTCCTTACATTACCAAGAAATGGTTATACACCATGGACAATTTTAATACCATCATCAAAATCATTAAAACATTTTATTAATGAACTCGAAAAGAAAGGCATCAACACACAAATTATTAGTTCAAGAAAAATATCACTTGAACCTCTCACACCAAGAGAAATTGAAATTCTAAAAACAGCTTACAACCTAGGATACTACAATTACCCAAGATCAATTAGCTTTAATGAACTAGCTAAAAAATTAGGTATAGTCCCATCAACACTTTCAGAAGCTTTAAGAAAAGCTGAAAAGAAACTTATACTAAGCTACATGAGAAATCTATCAAACCTTGAATACGCACTCACAATTTCCAATCTAACTAGCAAAACATCATAAAGTAACTGAATCCCTAATAAAACATACATAACACCTTAACAAAAACATTAATATCAACTAAAAATAATTAAAACACTAAAATTCATTAATTAATACACAATAATATGAATACATAATATTTATATCAAATTCATAATAATCTGATACATTGTCTTATATGCAAAACTCTTCATAGATGTGAACAATTTATATTTAAGCGTTAAATATATATGATACGTACTAATATTTAGAATATACAAGGTGTTCACCTTGTACAAGACGGAATTTGCATCCATTTTTAAAGAATTTATAAACTTAATAAAACTTCCCAATGATCAAAATAAAGAAAAATTGATGAAACAATTCTTCAATAGATTGAATAATACTAATAAACCTGAATATTTCAATTGGGCATATGAAGTTTTTGAGGGAATTCATGTCAAAGAGAATGGTAATCGACTTGCATTACACTGGGTCAATTTGCATACATGGGAAGAAAAGAAATATTCTTATCATGATTTAGCTAATGAAGCTAATCAACTTATTAACTATTTAAGAGGACACGGTTTAAATAAAGGCGATAGTGTTTATATCATATTACCACTTTTACCAGAACTTTGGATCGTAAACTTAGCTATCATTAAAGCTGGTTTTATAGGAGTACCAGTTGCAACTACGTTAACCCTAATAGATTTAGTCTACAGGTTTAAAACACAACCACCAAAAGCCATTATTTCCGATGAAGCATCAGCATCTTTAGTTGACGATGCATTAGAGAAATCTAATATAACTCCCATCATTAAGCTAATCATCGGAAACGGAAAGAAAAGTTGGGAAAGTTATGATGTTATTAAACGTGAATCAACCCAAGCTGAACCCACAACAACGAAGAGCGATGATCCTATATACGTGTTCTTCACAAGTGGAACCACCGGAATGCCCAAAAGAGTCGTTCATACTGCAACAAGCTATCCTGTAGGGCATCTTACCACTGCAATGATAATAAACGTTCAACCAGGTGAAGTACATAATAATCTTAGTGCTCCTGGATGGGCTAAGTATGCATGGAGCTCCTTCTTTGCACCATTTATAGTTGGAGCTACAACAACTGGATTCTATTATTCAGGTCGTCTCGAGCCTGACAAATATTTACATGCCATAGAAGAACTAAAAGTTTCAACTTTCTGCGCTCCACCTACAGCATGGAGAGCTTTTCTTAAAGGTAACATTAAAAAGTTTAATTTCGAAAATATTCATGATGCAGTCTCTGCAGGTGAACCTTTAGGTGCAGGCGTTTATGTAAAAGTTTTAGATGAAATTAAGCTGGAGGTAAGAGATTTTTACGGTCAAACTGAAACTACTGCAATGATTGGTAATCCTCCTTGGTTTAAAGGACATATATTACCTGGTTCCGTAGGAATACCAACATTTATGTATAACATGGTTCTATTAGATGATGAAGGTAATGAAATAACAAACCCCGGTGAAATAGGACATATAGCTGTGAAACTTACGCCATGGCGACCAATAGGTTTACTTAAAGGTTACATGGAAGAACAACGCAATATGGAAGCCTTTAAGGGTGAATATTATCTAACTGGAGATAAAGCATACTTTGACGAAAAAGGTTATTGGTGGTTCGTTGGACGTGCAGATGATGTTATTAAAACAAGTGATTATAGAGTTGGACCAAGCGAAGTAGAAAGTGTATTGATTCAACATCCCGCAATTGCAGAAATTGCAGTAGTTGGTAGCCCTCACCCAGAAAAATATCAGGTTGTTAAAGCATTTATAGTATTAAAACCAGGTTATAATCCATCAAAAGAATTAGCACTCGATATTTTCAAATATGCAAAACATCAATTAGCGTATTATAAAATACCAAGAATATTAGAATTTGTTGATGACTTTCCTAAAACAATAAGTGGTAAAATCTTAAGAAGAGAACTTCGTAAATTAGAAGAAGATAAGAAAAGTAAAGGTATTAAAGAAAAGTACGAATATTTCTATGATGAATTCCCAGAACTAAAGAAATAACTCATAATTATAGTATTTTTTGGTTAAACTACAACCAATAATTACGAAGATAAAATAGATATCATTAAATTTAATATTGTGAATTGATTTAAGAAGTTTACGCTATACTAATATTAAGATTTTCTTTTTGAATTGTCCTCTTGATATTCTACAAGCCCTAGAGATTTAGCTCTATAAAATGTTTCGAGTGCTTTTATAGGATTATCAGAATAAATGAGTATAATTTCAATATATTTTGAACGCGCCTTACCTAAAAATTCTGCAACAAATATATTATCTCCTATATAGGTTGTATGTAAAAATAAGTGTTTAACAGTAATATCTAAATCTTGGACCGTGTACCTGATTAAATCGAGCACTATATTCTTATTTTTTTCCCACATATTTAATAATGAGGCTAATGTCACATTGAGCCTTATCATTATTCCTAAAACATATAAGTACATCATCGTACATCATTTTTTAAATGTTTTAAAATAAAATATATCAAACCAATTCAAAAATTATAAAAATTGGACGATTATATAACGTAGAATGATCAACGATACCACTACTTAGAATGCTTTTACGTTGAACTTTTATCATTTTTAACAGGTTAATATGAAATAAATTCGTTATTGATAACATATAGGAATGCTAATTATTCACCCTCCTTATACATAATGGTTATTATAATGCCCAATATGACTATAACTCCGCCTATTATCGTTGTTATTGATGGTATTTCTTTAAATATTAAAAGTGCTAATATACTAGCACCTACAGGCTCACCTAGTGTCGCTACACTAACTATTGATGCCTTTAAGTACTTCAATGCATAATTATAAGAGTTATGCCCTAAACCCGAGGGTATTAATGCTAATGCGATAAAAATTAACAATTCATGGATTGATAATGCCATCACATTATTACTCATAAGTAGTGCAGCAACGAAGAGAGTTAATGATGCAATACCGTACACGATAAACGTATAAGATGCCAAATCTAAGATTCTTCTTAACCTTCTTCCAGCCACTAAATAAATTGATATAAAAACTGCACTTAATAAAGCCAATAAGTCGCCATGAAAATTATTCATAGCCCCTATACTAACATCACTACCCGCTATTAGCATAACACCAATCAATGAGAGAATTATTCCAAAAAATTCTTTTAACCTCGTTTTCTCCTTAAGCAATAACCATGAAATTATCGTCACAAATATCGGCGAAGAATCTGTTAAAACAGTACTTGCTGCTATTGAAGTAAAGAAAAGCGATGCTGTCCAAGTTCCAAAATGCCCCCCAAGAGCAATACCAGAAACTAACAATATAATAACCTCCCTCCTCGAAAGATTCTTAATATTCCCTAAATTATTCACACCCAACAAACCCATTAAAATACTAGCAAAAAGCATCCTATATGCCGCTATAACTAATGGCGATGAACTACTTAACCTCACAAAAATACTTGCAGTAGAGATTGCCACAATCCCTATCAGTATTGCAAACTTTGGATTCACATTCATAGTTAGAAGATAAAATTAAGAGATAAATAAATTCTTTATGCGATATAATACATAATAAATTGATAAAACGAATATCAAACCTCTTCATATAAATGTTTTATTCTATATTCTTCTACTCTGCCTTTTATTCAAAAGCGAAAATTAATCTTTAAGATTAAACTAATCAAATAATTTGCTTAAATAAGTTATTATTAAAAGTGATCCTAACGCTATAAAGTTATGATCATAGATATGATTCATTTTTTATTAGCAGTAGTAAAATTTAAAAATGCGCATTATGTATTTCTTGTATGATTAACATAGGTGTTGCAGCTCATAGTGAGGGTAGTAATAAAGAGGTTGCTGAGAGATTTATTAAAAAGCTTCCAGATAATGTACGAATTATTCTAGGCGGATATTGGGGATTAATGCGAGATGTTGCAGATATTGCTGCTGAAAGAGGAATACAAGTTGTTTTTATTTTACCTATTAACCCAAAAGAAATACCTCCAAGAAACAAATTTTTCATACCCATAGATACTGGTTTAGATTTTAAAGCACGCAGCACAATACTTGTAAGAACATCAGATATTTTAGTTACCCTCGGAGGTGAAATAGGCACAATCATAGAGCTCTTCATGGCTTATTCTTACGGCAAACCAGTTATCATACTAAAAAATACCGGCATGACAACCGACAAACTTGAAAAAGCATTCAATATAGGTTTTGATAATCGACTAACAGCCCCTATATTATATGTTAATACTCCAGAAGAACTTGCAGAAAAAGCTATTGAAACAGTTCTAAGAAAACTTAATAGACTTTAAACCATGCCCAGTAATATGCAAAACCACACTCTCACCACTTAACCTCATCTTTTTATACGCCGCATACACAACCGCTGAACTATACTCAACCAAAATACCATTCTTTGCAAGCTCTTTATGAGCAACTATTATTTCCTCATCACTCACAACAACACAATCTCCCGTCTCCTTAAGAATTTTGACCATCTCCTCAAGCAAATATGGTTGCGTACTAACTAATGCATCAGCCACCGAAGTAACTTTTGTAGGCGGTAAATAATTAATTCCCTTAATCTTCGCACAAACTGGCATAACCTGCTCTGTTTGAACAGAAATTATCCTAGGAATTTTATCAATTATACCATCATTTAACATATGCTTAAATCCCTCATAAACACCAAGAAGTAACGATCCTGCCGACGTAGGTATAAAGAAATAATCTGGCGCTCTCCAACCTAAATCCCTAACAACCTCATAAGCAAGCGACCTTATCCCATCTCTAAAATGTGGTTGCAAAATATGTGATGCATAATATGCACTCGATCCTTCAGCAGCTTTTGCAACATCATTCCTACTACCTTTAACTTTAATAATTTTCGCACCATAAAGCTCAATCTGCTTAGCTTTAACACCACTCACATTTTCTGGAACATATATCTCAACCTCCATACCAGCAGCAGCACCATAAGCAGCTATTGAAGCCCCCGCATTCCCCGAAGAATCTTCACTTATCCTTCTAATACCCCTCCCCTTTAAATAAGAAATAAGAGTAACAGCACCTCTATCTTTATAAGATCCAGTCGGATTTAAAGAATCAAGCTTAAACCAAACATTATTCTTTCTTATCATCGGAGTATTAAATTCCCCAAGAGTCACCCACTCCTTTATATAAGGAAAATTTGCCCTCAAATCACTTTTCACAAAAGGAAAATCAATCACCACTTTAAACGGACCACCACACCTCTTACACCTTACTTCCAAATCCTCCCTTACAGACCCACATCTCATACACATTTCCATATTAATCATTTTATTATAATCTAAAAGTAGTTTTTATATCTTCCGTTTACCCACCCTAATCGACACTTAAACTTCGTATCGTAACTTTTCTTTCAGCAGACTGTTGCAGGAGCTTTTAATCTTTTAAGGATTATAGGATTTATGAAAATGATAGAGAAAAGAAGCTTACAATTTTTCTGTTTTCTTGCATCGAATTTTTAAAAATTCATTAATTTGTTGTGAGCTTAAAAGATTTTCTAATTCAACTTTATTTATGAACATTTCTATATTAGAATTGTTATTGCATGCATTGAGTATATCACTTAGTTCTTCGAATATGCTCCATGGGTAAATAATCCACGCGTTAGTTTTCATTAGAATACTGTAATAATCTGGCTTAAATATGCTTCTTGGTTTTAAATATAATACTGCAGTTTTTATTTCTTTTGCTCCTAATGAGCTTAATGCTTCTGTTGCTGCTTTTAATGTTAAACCTGTGTCTGCGACTTCATCAACAATTAACACTTTATGATCTTTCACATTAACTCCTATTGGTTCTTGTATCTTTATTGTAGAGCCGGTTAAACCTTGGCTCCAATGTTGGATTCTGATTGATGCAATATCATTAATGTTTAAGGCATCTGATAATAAAAGAGCAGGTATTAATCCCCATCTGCTTATGCCTATAATCATATCAGGTTTGTATCCTGAATTACTCACTTTAAAAGCTAGATCGTAAGTTAGTTTTAACAATTCCCTCCAATTTGCAAAAACAACCTCATCCATAAGAATATTAACTTTGTGTCACATATAAATTTAAATTTTATAACAGTAGTTCTAATGTATCAAAGAGAGTGCATAATCGAAATAATTCTATAAACAATGAAAAATTTGATAAAATAGAATCCGCTCTTAAATAAGAATGTATGGCCGGTTTTTGGATCGGTACAAGATCCATATCTTGGACAAAAATACTAGCCTATCCTGAAAAGCTTAGAGCATGTCAACTAATAAGATCAAGGATATCCGCGAATGAGCAAGAGAAAATCAGCTACAAAAATCTTATTTAAGAGTGAACATGTAAAGTGCTGTGTTGTATGATTTGTGCGTAATGTAAGGTTTTTAGTTTAAGCCTTTTCATGTTCATTTGTTAAGATATAATATCGGCTTTTAATAATAGAAAGCCAATATTAGAAAACGCATTCAGAAAAAGAGCATATCAAAAACCATGTAACACAGTACATGTGAAGCAAAAATTTATTTAATTATTAAGAGAAATAGAATATAGGATGGAGAATCATAGTGAGACGGATCTATTGAATGTTTTAAGACAGATGCTTAGAGGTGAAGTTAATTTCGATACTGAACTTTTAAAAGAAGTTTTAGAAGAAGCTGATGAAGATAAAGTTAGAGGCATACTTCTTCGCTATAGTGATAGAGCTGAAAAATTTTTAAAAGAATTGTTAGTTAAAGAGCCTGAGAATCCTCTCATACTGACTACACTTGCTTATTTATATGAAGCTAAAGGCAGATGTAATGAGGCTGAAGAGATACTTAAGCAAAGTATCGCATCATGCCATAACGAAAAAGATAGAGCTTATTTCCATTACTATTATGCGCTCCTCTTTGAAAGCAGAGGAAAATTTAAGGAGGCAGAGACAGAAATCATTAAGGCTATGGAACTTGATAAATCAGAAGTTCTCTATTTACTTGAATATGCAAGTTTACTTTGGAATCTTGGTGAGAAGAGAAAAGCACGTAAGTCTTGTTTAAGAGTTATGCACATGCTACCACCAGGCGATCCACTTAAAAATGAAATAAAGGAAGCTCTTAAGTCTGATACACTAGACCTTTTCTTCACACCACCGCTAACAGCTGGAGCTCTTACACGCTTCATTAGATTTCATGGAGATGAACTAGCTCATAAAATTTCTGAAATGCCAAAAACAAGGGAAATTCTAAGGATGCTTAAATTTGAACTTGAAGATGAGCGCTTAAGGGAAATTAAGAAAAGCAGTAATTATGTTGAGATGCTACTTAAGATCGACAAAGAAAAAAGTTCAGTTATTGAAGATCCTGATGAGTGGGCAGTTACTGAATCGCTCAATGTGCTGAATCATTGGAAACCAGGCTTCGAAGTATACTTAGGTCAGCTGTTTTTCCAAAATCGGTGTAATGAATGTAAATATCCGCGAAAGCATGAACTTAATTGTGAGCAAGGATTTGAAAGTTGTCCATTGGACCCGGAATATGACGAGTATGTATACGAAACAGTTCAAAGAATCGTTGAAGAGTTAAAAGCGGGCACTGACCCATCCCAAATACCGGAATTACAAGTTCCAGAAACTCTTCAGAATATTGTAAAAAAATTAAAAGCACTCTAGAAATTGCTTCATAAAATTAACTTTTATAAGAGAAAAATATTATTTTGAATTCATAAAACAAGAAGAAAACCTTGACTTTGTTTCAAGTTCAATTTCCTTTAATTTTACACTCAGAAGAATTTTCTCTATCACTAAGTTATTGATCTTTATGGTAATTCTTCTATTCCTTCATGGAAACTCTTAAAATCACTTCCAAAAACTTACAATAATTTATATTTAATTTCATTAAGTAAGTTTGTTGTAATCTTTATATTGCATACAAACTGTTTCTTAACATATATGAGCTGATGAGAGAATTCAATAAAAACTAAGATTTTTAGTTTCTAGGGATGAGCGTTTATGTAAGTGTTTTTAAGTATCCATCTTTTAGCATGTAGTCCTTTGTTGTTGGTAATTTTTCGTAAAGGTCTGTTGTTGTCAATATTATGGTTACTCTCTTTTCTCGGTTAATTTTAGTGAGCAACCTTATTAGCAATTCTGAGTTTTCGTTATCTAGGCTAGATGTTGGTTCATCAGCTAAAATGAGTTTTGGATTATTCGCCAAAGCTCTTATTATTGCTATACGTTGCCGCTCACCTCCGCTAAGAGTCTCAGGAAATCTATTTGCTAAATTTGTTAGATCAAAATATTCTAGAAGTTCATATGCTTTTTTCCTTCTTTGCTGCTTCTTCATTCCTGCTAATGCCAGTGGTAATTCTATGTTTTCTAAGACTGTTAGGGATGGTATTAGGTTAAAGAATTGAAATATGAAGCCTATATTATGTAATCTTAATTCTGATTTTTCATTATCGTTGAGATTGTTAATTGGTTTGCCGAACAATTTAACTTCACCTTTGTCTGGTTGCTCCAGAAAACCGATTATTTTTAATAATGTGGTTTTTCCAACACCTGATTTACCACGGACTGCTATAAATTCACCCTCCTCAACTTTAAGATTTATATTTTTCAGAACTTCAGTTATGCCATAACGCTTCCAAACATTAGAGAGTTCTATTAAACTGTTCATGATCATTCACCTATTATAAATTTCTACTTGACCATTAGAATATATGAGATTTAGGTTGTTTGTTTTTTCTGTCCAATTTTTAGGTAAATCTATACTATAACCACCAGAAAGCACATATCCATTCTTTAACATTTGTTCATAAGTAAAAAGTGTTATTCGTTTAATGTCCTTATCCCCGATTAAGTATTGAAGACCTTGCTCAGGGTTTGTAGGAACATTAAAATAACCACTTAATAGATAAGAAACTTTCACATCACCTAGAATAGTTTGATTAGTTACCGTGGTAATCCATTTAGATGCCGCGTATTCTTGTTGTGAATAAAGCCAAAAATATCCTAAATAGCGTTCTTGAAGCATGATACTTGCATAAAAATCATAAGAATTTAATGCTAGAATTAACAATATGGACAGAGATACTATGAATTTAGAGATTTTTACATGTCCATTGATTAATAGCCTATAAAGCCCAAACGCAGAAATGATAGCTAATGGAAGCCAAAGAAAATCTATAACCCTATAAGCTAAGACAAAACCCAATGGCGAATTCCCAAATACAGCATAACCTTCAAGCCCAAGAAGCACCGCAAGCCAAAAAAGTGGCACCATATACTTTTCATCCTTCACATCTCGCACTACACCAAACCCTAAAATCATTAACGGAGAAATTAAAACAAACGGACTAGCATAAAATAAATAATATTTTGGTAATATAGGAGCACCAGGAACTATAGGCCTTTCAGTAGCAAGCAAAATAATTAAAAAAACTAAAATTATACCCAACAAACACGATAAAAATGTTCTTTTTCTAGAATACGACCCAGGTTTAAAAATAAAATAAAGAACTAAAACAAACGTAACAACCTGATAAGAAACAACAGAAAGCATATCACTCGATGTAACAGCTATCCTCAATCCCCTCTGAGCATAAAAATTAAAATATATAACAGCTATTAATGATAATATAGAAGTAAGTAAAATACTAAACTTATTAAGATCATTCCCCCTCCGCACCCTAAAAATTTCTATCGCAAACGTTACACTCACTAAGATAGTTATAGCAATTAATGCCGTTAAATGATGCGACATGACCAATGCCACAGAAACTATCACAAAAAGCAACAAACCCCTCAATCCACCATAACCCAGAAAAATAAGCAAAATTAAAACATACAACGGATTAGCAAAAGTCTCTTTAGTAACACCAGCAGTAAACAATACATAAGGATAAGCCACGGCTAACAAAATTGAGGAAAAGAACGCCACCTCAGAATTCTTACTAATCTTTTCCACCAAAACATAAAAAATCAGAACAGTTAAAGTTCCAACTAATGGAATACCAATCGCCATAGCATCCATAACCTTAAGCCCAACAACATAAGAAAAAATCACTCCAAAAATACTATTCGCAGGCCAATAATTATTATACCCATCAAAAATCTTATCATCACCCATCGAAACAGGCGTATACCTCATAAGAACTTCAGCATTCCTAATAGGACTCCACGCATCAGTAGAAAACGGCAACCCACTCAAAAAAGTCGGACAAAGCCTTAAAATTAATGCCACCAATAACACTAAAATTATATAAAAACCCCTCCTCACTCCAAATCACTTCTAAGAATTACCAACAAGATAATAACAAAAACCAAAACAAAATTCAAGATTATAATAAGCGGATCAGGATATATCAAAACAGTATGCGATAAAACCCGCAAAAAACCATACGCCTGCATTACAGATAAAACTATCAAACTCAAAACAATCCCTATAGAAGACGCAAACAAAGACCACAACAAAAGCCTAAACAACAAATCAACCCTTAAAAACTTCTTAGACACACCAATAGATCTTAATATACCTACCACTCCCTTATGCTGAACCAATATCGTTTTAAAAGCCACCACTATAGTAACACTGCAAAGAAGAAAAACAATTACCGACAACACAATCAAAGACTCTTTAGTCACACCATACCTACTCAAATAACTCTCCATAAACTTTTGCCCCTCATTAACATCAATATTTTCTATTTTAAAACTTGGCCTCGACAATGATAGCAACCCTCCAAATAATTGACTAACACCACTTGAACCAACACTCGAAGACTTTGCTCCAATAGCTTCAAATATTACAGACGCATCAACCATACTACTATTTACCTTCACCCTCATTAAAGTAACATAATTATAATCAGTACCACGCAACCATTGGCCCACATATAACGGCGCAAGTATCTCATCATCCATCACAGACCTTGACACAAAAACCCCCTTAACATACAATTCCAGATACTGATTCACAAAAACACTTAAAACCAACACTCTCTCACCAGGTTTTAAATCAAGCCGCTCAGCCAAATTTTTTCCAACAATTATAGAATCTAAATCATCCAACCTAATCATACTACCCTCCACCATAACCAACTGATTCAATTTTACAAAATCCTCAGGCACTATACCCCTCAAGAAAACAGACTCATTCTTCAAAACACACGGAACTATTAACTCAGGACTAACAGCCATAACACCCTTAATAGAACTTATATTCTCAACCAAATAGATCGGGATTAAACCCGTAAACGGTGTATTACTATTCCTATCATAAACCACTACAATATCATTACCCCCACCCAAATAACCACCAAAAACCCTATAAAATCCTAATAAACTAAAAGCCATCATAGAAAAAAGCATAGATGATAACACTAAAATTACAACAAACACCATAACACGACGCCCCTCAACATATTTATACCCTATAAACCTCACAACCAATCACCCAAAAAACAAAACCCTAAAAAACATAATAACTCATAAAAATTGTCCCACATACTTTTCACGCACCACCTTAAAAGCTGGATACATACCTCCCAAAACCGCCGAAACAAACACCAACAAAAACGTTAAAAACACACCATCAACATCAAAAAACGGTGATATTCCAACACTAGGCCAAAACCACCTTAAAACTGTGGAAACTATCTGAACACTCACAACACCTAAAGCAATCCCAAACACAGACCCCAACACAGCCACAACCATCGTATACATCAAAATCAAACCAAACACATGAAACCTTTTACCACCCAACACCCTAACCATAAACAACTCATAATTCGACTCAATAACAAACCTTGTAACTATCACATACGACGCACCCACAACAACCATATAAACAACAACAGACCAAACACTTAAAAAATCCAACACCTGCAAATTCATATCCCTCACAAACTCTTTTAGTTGCTGAACATGAACAAGCTTAACATCCCCTGGCAACATACTCATAATCTCACCACCAACTTTCCCAACATCTACACCATCCTTAAGACCAAACTCAATAAACGACACACTATTATTATCTCCAACAAGCTTATTAACAGTCTCAATAGGAACTATCAACTCAGCATCACTTTGAGTCTGACTTTTAAACAAACCAACCACCTTAACATCAACATACACACCATTAAAACCTAACCTAATACTATCACCAAGCCTAATAGAAAAAACCCTTGCAAACAACTCACCAACATCACACTCAGTCCAATTCCTAGCAACACCCCCACTCAAATAAGCACCCCTCATCTTAAGAAAGACACCCACATCACTAACACCCCGAACATAAACAACACGAACACCAGAATCCGTAAACAAACTAACATTCAACATTCTTTGAACCACCACATATTTAACATAACCAACATTATTAAACAAACTAACTAACCCTACATCCACCCGACTATCAGTAATACTCGTAGAATTCTTACTAAGAACTATGTACACACCACCAGGATTAATAAATCCCCCAAGAACCTGAGACTGCAAATTAATGTAATTAACCACAGAACCAGTACCAACCAGAATAGCCACAAGAAACCCAATAGACAAAACAGATAAAAATAAACCCCTCCTCCTCAAAAACATTTTAAAACCTAAAACCAACATTTACATCTATTACTACTTCCCTAATATTTAACCATTCTCCCACCAAATCATCAATTTCCACTACTCAACTATAACTTTAGCAACCTCTTTATCTATCAATAACACTAATTACACAACACTTTACAAAATAACTTTACAATGAAAACTTCATAACACCATTATTCTCAATAATCTTACCATTTAACATAATTTACCCTAAACTACATAAAAGAAATAAAAAATTTATGTGCAATTAATAACTATTTACTCCCAACATGTCCATATGGCTTCCGATAAAAGACAAGCAAACTTCATTCTACAATTGATGGCACTGTAAGTAATTTTATTAGTACTTACCGTAAATTATTCCATCAATTTCTTAATCTTTACCTTTTCCATAAATGAAATAATGCGTAACCGATTTTGGATTATTTATAGCTGTGTATTCAGAATAATACAATAAAAAATTTAATATATTGCTCAAACCAGTTATTTCATCGTATTTAGCTCATGCAACAGCCTAAATTTTTCAGACCAACTTGATCAATCTCTCTTGACATTCTCAGATTTTAAATAGTCTTTAATTTCTCCCAATAACCAACCTTTCACTTTTAATAAAAAATGTTTGTTATTAAAATTTATTTTTTAGAAACATATTTTGAAGGATTCGCTTTAAATTCATTCAAACAATCTTCACAGCAGAAGTAGTATGTTTTACCTTGATATTGAAGCTTGTATTCCGTGTCTTCCGGAACAATCATTCCACACACAACATCTTTTGGCATGATTTAACCTTCATTAACAAGATTTAAAAGTTTTTCTAAATCCTCATTATTTAATTATGAAAATATTTCATATTAAAATCATTCTCACTTGTTTGATTTCCAACAAAATTATCGAATTACTTTCCTTACTAATCTCTCTACAGACAAAAAAGATTATTTTCGCTTATATTTTAAACCTTTTCTAGTTCTTTTCCTTCAAAATACCTAACATTGCTAATGCAACAATTTCAAAGTGATATTGATTTCCTATTACAAGATATTCTCTCGGGTAAATATCCAAGAAGCCTACATTTATGAGATGCTTCATTTCTCTCTTCTCACCATCTTTATCCATTCTACAACTTCTTCTTCAGGAAGCTTAGAGAAGAGTTCTCCAACTCGTTTTGCAGCTTCTCTAGCATTTTCAAGTTTCTTCTTCCTTACTTCCTCTTCCAGCGCCCTCCTCACAACATCGTTTATATTGACATGATATCTCTTAATTTCCTCCTTGAGTTCCTTGGGAATTCTTACAGTTATTGTAGTACTCATTGTGTAACACAAAACTGCAGCATATATAAATTATTCGCTTTTATATAGGAAGGATCAAATAAGGGTTTGAGCTCGTAAACAGGATATTCTGCTCTTAGAGCTAGATAAGAGAGACAGTGAATAAAACAAGAGGACGTAGACTTTAACCATGGAAATGTCAAAGTAAAATTACGCATGTAAAAACAATCAACGATAAAATAGATAATTTCTATGTAATCAAGTTTAAATAAACTTTCTGTCTTTTTAAGATTGGGAATCCTAATGGGTCATGTTTGGGTTGATGCAAGATTAATAAATCCCATTACAGGTCAAGATGTTAAAGTCACAGCTTTAGTTGACACAGGCGCAACATTCACAGTTGTGCCCTGGGAAATTCATGAAAAATTAAGCTTTAAAATAATCGGCAAGAAAAGAGTTGAAACCACTAAGGGCTATACAGACCTTGATGAGAGTTTTGCATTGTTAGAAGTGAAAGGAAAGAGAAGTGTGACACCCATTCTAATATCAAAAGAATTAAGGGACGTCTTGATAGGAGTCTTAACCTTAGAAGCTTTAGGCTTAACAGTTGATCCAACAACAAGCGAACTCAAAGAAACAAGAATATTATTACTGTAATTTACAAAACACTCCCTATTTTAGTATTATAAGAATTTATTTTTAAGCGCTTAAGACTTTTATTTGAAAGACATAAACTTCCACATAATTCTGCTAAAATTCCTAATTAACTCGTAAAATAAAGACATTACATCAATAATGCTTCAGTAGGCTTCAATCTCTTAGAAACAGGATCAGGCATTAACCCTAATTGCTCCATTGTCACACTACCAAGCAGATAAATACCTTCATCACCGAAGACAACAGGCGTAGCACTGGCTCTATAACCTTCAATCTCAATACCTATCTCGCCTAAAGGCCTCTCAACAACTCTATTATCAGCCAATCTTAACCCAATGAATCTAATAGGTTCTACCTCAAGTGACTTAAGAACACTAGCTGGTATGACAGTATATGTTACACCAGTATCAACTAAGAACTCTAAATACATTCTACTTTCTGGCTTCCCCGGATTCCAAACAGTTGCTTTAACTCTAAAAACTCCCATCTGTTACTCACCATAGAGCAATAAGCTCGTAATTAAATACACTTAAGCAATTAATAAATCCTCCCATATAAAGAGGGATTATCTTGCTGTAAGTTTTCTGGACATTCATCTTTTTAGCATCTTTGAAGTATTCTTCATAAAGTTCTCTGTATCTTTTAACTCTTTCAGAAGGATCTGTAGTTATATTAACTTGTCAGCGATAGCATTTTTATTTCATCTAGTGACTTCTGCTAACTCATTTATCCATAGCTTATCTTTCTTGACAAGCTTCTCACCTAAACTTAATCAATAATCTTTATGATTTCTGGCCATTCATTCATGAATCCGCTTAAAATTATTTAAATATCGCTTCAGCATCTCATCAGGTTTACTCTTCTTAAATGTAAGTATTATGAATTTTTAATATATAATATTCAAGCATTACATAAAGCTGAGAAAAAGGTGTATTGTCTTGAAAAAGATTATGTAGTTAGTAAGTTAATCTTATTATTTCTTCATAAGTATATTAATATAAATTTTTAATTAGCTATCTACAATTTTTTAAATAATGTTACTCAATTCTGATCATTACTTCTTTTCTAGGTTCATTCCCACTTAAAACTTCTATAAAATCTTTTACAAACTCCAATATTCTAGGAGAAGACCTCGAAGTATATGCTGAATCAACAACATATATATTCTTATTTAATTTCGCTTTGATTTCTTTCCATCCCGCAAGCAAGAACAATAAATCAATTTCCCTAAGTGTTCTCTCAATGCTGAATCCACAAGGCGATATGAAAATAATATCCGGATTGAAACTCCTTATAACATCCCAATCTACTTGCCTTCCCTCCTCTCCAGAAGCTAAGAATGAAATTGCTCCACTCATTTATTTGAGAAATCCAAAGGCCTGATACATAAATAGGCATAAGCCATTCAATCATCACTATTCTCAGTGACCTTCCAAGACCCCTCATCTCCCTTTCAAAATAGTGATATTTCTCAATAAGTTCGTTCGCTTTATTTTCTCTCCCTAATACTTTGCTTAATCCATAGATTTTTTGAAAAATTTCATAGAAATTCCTTGGACTATAATCGAAAATGTTTAATTCTTCAATTGAAACCAAACTAGAATTTTGATAAATCAATATAGAATTCTGATGGGTCGATAATGAACTAATTGGAAAAGCGCAGACACCGCATATGGATTGACCTACTACTAGTTCTGGTTTAATCTCTCTTATCTTTTCCCAATCTATTTCATATAAAGGCTTTTTACTTAACAAATGCTTTTTAACCTCTCTATCTATTTCCAAAGAACTCAATCCTTCATTCAATTTAATCAAACTTCTAACCACTTTAGGCTTTAATTTCACGTCAGGAGGAAAATCACATTTATCACTAACACCAAAAATTCTTGAAGCGTCACCATCAATAAATGAAACCACTTCAGTAGATGAAGGATCCAACGTTATTATTTTTTGAATACTCATATATAACGAGCAAGAAATAAAACTAATAAACTTCATCCTCTGTTAGTTTTTCTAATGTTAAATTAACGTTATATGATGTTTTATTCCATTTCTATTATTATAAACCATATCTCAACACACGAATTAAGAAATTAAACTAAAAACCTTTTCATAACCATGCAGCACAGCATAATGAACAAAAACTTTATTTTTCTGTAATTTTTATTATAAATGTAATTTATGTCAGAAAAATTAGTAGTATTAAAAAACACTTTTCGCACAGTCAACTATTCCCAACTAAAATCAGGAGCTCCCTTGAGTAATCTTGATAAACCCATAACCATTAGAGCAAACGAGAATAGAAACTGGAGAGAATTAAACTTCAATGAAAGAATAACATTAACTCTAACAAAACTTAAAAGAAAAACAATAAACTTTACCCAGAAGACTGGAACTTAAGGGGTGCCAAATAATGAAACAAGAGTATTTAGGAGAACTTTGCAAGAAACTCATAAAATATGATCAGGATATAGTTGAAATCATACAATTTGGCTCGTCAATTTATGCCCCAGAATACTCTAAAGATATAGACCTCCTCGTGATAACCAAAAAAGCTAAGGAATACAGCAAATATCTTGATATTGCAAACCCTAAAAATGCGCCCATCAACGTTGATATTCTAGTATTCAACATTGACGATAAACCCAGAAAAGAACTACTAAGAGGAATCTTAGGCGCCTTTAAAATACTATATGGAAGTGGTGAATACTTACTCAAATATGCCAAAGAACTAGGCGATCCAACATTCGAAGAAGCTAAATCCTCATTAAGAGTAGCAACCTCACTTTTGAAACTTGCACTAGAAACAGTAAACCCTCTTGATAAAGATAGACTCTGCAGAGAAGCTTTTGATACTCTCTTTCATGCAGCTAGAATAGCATTAATGGTTTATCTCTCAACAGAAATAAGCAGATGGGGTTTTATTAAAAGAGAACTACCAGAACCCTATAAAACAAACTTCAACGAATTCATCAGCACACTTCACATAAATTACTTCTACAATGGAAACTACCCTAGGGATAAAGTTAAAGAAGAATTTTATGAATGGTTTAAAAAAGTAGAGACATACGTTAACAGTTTAGAATCAAAAATTAAGAAAAACACAACATCAAAAAACTAAACAATACAGCAAGAAAACTTAAATCAATCCAAAATTACCTTCTTATCAAACCACATTCCAATATGAAAACAGTCGAGCAATGTGATCTCAATACTGACAAGGTAATGTCTTAGTCAATCTCATAAAAAGAACACTTTTAAAAGATTTTAAAAATCAAAACAACCTTTGCCTCCATTAGAGAAAATCCTACTAATCTAAGAATACATCAAAACTTAAGCATCTATCACTAGATAATATCTTAGAATTTAAGCATACAACATGTTTTAAAGCATTAACAGTTGCGCTTCCTTCAACACATTCTTTATCGGATCCACTTCAAGCCCAAGCGCCTCAAGAGCAGTAACTCCCAAGATTGCCATATCCTTTTCTTCACCAAATATTATTGTTATACCACCCCTTCTACCCATTAATTCAATTTCAGCAACTCCAATATCTCTTTCCACATCTCCTCCAAAAGCCCTAAATTTCCTTCTTTCAACAGGTTTAAGTCCAATTGATTCAAGTAACACTCTATCCACGACCGTATATATTGCTCCTGTATCCACAAAACCCTCAACATCAATGAATTTTTCCTTCTCAACAGGATTTATAATCCTGAACTTAACTTTAACAAAACTCATAAATACCCTAATATATTTATCTTCTTCTCACTTAAATCTTTATAGCTAAATTTAAAGACTAAAGAAGTTTAAGTTATATATATGCTAAAAACTTAAATTTCCCACTTGAAAAGTTATGTTTCATGAAAATCATAAAGTTAATCTCTTATATAAAAAGTCATCATCCAAAACTCTAAAATGAAAAAGCTAATAAATTGATCGAGAAAAATTTCATAATCAAATCATCACAAAAATAATCACATATAATTTTATTACTATCGTAAATTCTCTTAAGCAATTAATGCGAAAACTTTCACAATATCACTCTCAAACCCTTTGAATCTTTTTCATAATATCCTCCCACCTCATTTTAACATTGTTTAAAATCATACCTTGAGCAGAAAAGCATATAAGCATTAAAGTAGATACAATTAACTAGCATGGGAAGACTAGTCCTAATAATTCGAGATGATCTCGAAGAAAGATTTAGAGAAGCCGTTTACAAACGATATGGTATGAAAAAAGGAAATTTAACAAAAGCCCTCGAAGAAGCATTAGAATTATGGATCTCAACTGTTAATAAAACCAACACTAGAGAAACCCATATCAGACAACAAATTTGAGGGAAAAACCATGGTTAAAAAATCTCGAACAAGCAGCTTCGGCGTTTCAGAAAGAATTAGCCATGACTCATCCCCATTCTATGCCAGAAAATTGTATAAAGAAAGCACTCTCCCAGAACCAACCGAAAAAGACCTCATCGAAAACCCCGTCCCAAACGAATTCCTAGATAAAATAATATTAGGAGATGCGCGTGAGATCCTTAAAAAACTTCCAGATAACTGCATCCACTTAATGGTCACATCTCCCCCTTATAATGTAGGAAAAGAGTATGACGAGAATCTAACACTTGGAGAATATTTAGATTTCATAGAAGAGATTATGAGAGAAGTTTATAGAACACTCGTTTGGGGAGGGCGTGCATGCGTTAATATAGCAAACTTAGGCCGAAAACCATACATTCCACTTCATGCATACCTTATAGAGAGATTTGAAGAAATAGGTTTTCTCTTCAGAGGAGAAATAATATGGGATAAAGGAGATGCCGTTAGCGGTGCCTCAACAGCTTGGGGATCATGGCAATCTGCTGTAAACCCTGTATTGAGGGATCAACATGAATACATAATTGTCTTATCTAAAGGTAACTTCAAAAGAGAGAAGAAAGATAAAGAGGATACAATTAAAGGAGAAGAATTTTTAGAATTTACGAAGAGTGTTTGGAAATTCCCACCAGAGTCAGCGAAGAGAGTTGGTCATCCAGCACCATTTCCAGAAGAACTACCATACAGATGCATACAACTTTTCACGTTTAAAGGGGATGTTGTCTTGGACCCTTTTGTAGGTTCCGGCACAACATGCGTAGTAGCATTAAAGACAGAGAGACATTTTCTGGGAATAGATATAAATAAGGAATACATTGAATTAGCCAAACGAAGAGTAAAGGAAGTACTTGCTACAAAAAAGCTTACAGAATATTTATCGTTCTGAAATCAAATTCTTCAATGCGTTGTACCAAGTCTTCCAGTACTTCTTTTTAATAATGTTTAAATCAACAGGCTGATGCTTTATTTCCATAAAGTTGTCCTTCTCTTTAGCTTTCATCATCAAAATTTTGAGCGTATCAATGTTAATTCTTAATCCTCTTGGATTCGTCTCACTCTTTGGTATCCACCACATGCTATCTCTAATCATTTTTTATTCCTCCAAATCAATTACCCCAAAAACATAAATTGAAATCTTCTTTTCTATTTCTAGAGATATGTAAAGGATTGGATATTTAAATTGAAAATTTACCAAAATCTAAAGTAATCAACTTACATGCTCGCTTTTCAAACTTTCCTTTAATGCTATCTCATGAAGAGACCTGTCTGCAGTGTAAAATCTCTCTGAATTTACATGCTTAGCAGAAAGTATCTGTAATGCGTCAGCTTGATAAATATGATATTTTTCTATTAAGCTCCACGCTTGTTTAAGGAGATTTGTCCTTACAGGAATTACTTTTATGAGTTTCAACTTTATGAGCCTAAGTGTTTCACCCAGAAACTGAACCCTTGCCTTCAAATAACTTTCATCACTTAGCCACTGCCTCCTATGATACTTATTGAGAACACCCAGTACTTCACCAATGTTCCAGGCAGAGAACGATAATAACACATCGCCGCTGAGCGCTTTTCCATATACTTCATTCATTAACATACTTCCTGGCTCTTCAACATAACGCTTAACAATTGCACTCGTGTCTAGATAAACCAGCATCTTTAAAACCTCGAGTCCCTAAGCTCTCTCACAACCTTCCCAGCATCTGTTTGAATCTCAGGCTTGACGGGAGTTATTACTAAAGGAGGCTTCTCAGAACCTAGCAACTCTTCAAGAGCTTCTATCATCAAATCTTCACAAAGCTCCTCCTCTATGGCCTCTTCAACAGCTTCGCTAAGTCCCTTTAAGCCCTTCTCACCTACAACTTTAGTCTTAAACCTTTCCCAGAGGTTTCTATCGATAACTATGCTTGTCTTTATCTTCTCAATCATACTCCAGCTCCTATACTCTATTACTTTATAGAGTATTTAAGGTTTCACTTGTTACTGCTGCGTTGAATATTGCTGTGAAGGATAATATTATAATTCTGAGCCCCTCTTGAAGGGATAGCAGTGTAGTAACGCATCTCTTGATTTTAAAGTGGGATGGTTCATCTCGTCTTGCTTTGGAAGCGAGAGATAAACAAATATCAAATATCTTCTGATTTTATGAGGAGCATCAAACTCATGAACGCAATACTAATAGGATTTTTAGGGACTTAATTTCATAGTGCGCATAGTTGAGAGGTGAAAAGATTTCTATTAGATTGTCTCTCGATTTATTTTTTACGATGAACTTATATATTGTTTTATTATAATGTTTATGTGATGAGTACTAATTTAAAGAGAGAGTTCTTGAGCTTGCTGGAGAAGGATACTGAGTTCCGCTACGCAGTAGCAGGCTACCTAGGACTCTCAGAAATACTCAAAAAGATGGATGCACTCATAGAAGAACAACACAAACTATGGGAAAACCAAAATAGATTATGGGAAGAAATTAAGAACTTAAGGGAAGATCAACACAAGCTATGGGAAAACCAGAACAAACTATGGGAGAATCAGAATAGGCTATGGGAGGAGGTTAAGGCATTGAGAGAGGGTCAGAACAAGTTGTGGGAGAATCAGAATAAGATGTGGGAGGAAATTAAGAACTTAAGAGAGGAAGAGAACAAGTTGTGGGAGGAAGTTAAGCGTTTAAGGGAAGAAACGTCGAGGGAAATTAAAGCGTTGAGGGATGAGCAGAAGAGTATGCGGGTTATGCTTGAGAGGTTAACGCTTTCGGTGGAGGATGAGGCGAGGGATGTGATTAGTTATAGGCTTAGGAGGGAGCTTGGGATTGATGTGCAGTTAGATAGGATATTTGTTAATGAGAGGGAGATAAATATTTATGGTGTGAGTGGTGAGGTGTGCGTGGTTGGTGAGGCTACAGTTAGATTGGGGGTAAGTTTGGTGGAGGAGTTGGAGGAGAAGATTGAGTTGATTAAGAAAGAGAAGCCTGAACTTTTAAAACCGAAGCTGATTAAGGTGATATATGCTGATTATTCAGTACCGAGGGCTTTAGAGCTTGCTTCCAACTATAATATTTGGGTTTTGAATTGGAAGGGAGACCTCACACCAAGAAAAATCATCCAGTAATCTCAATTTCTCTAATTTAACGTATGTTATTTCCTTAAAGTGGTGATTTTTGATGGAAAAATAGCTAGAGGTCATGTAGGATGCTAGTATTAATAAGATATTATTCAATATAGCCTTTTCTAATTGCTTCGATAAGTAAAGGATCTGATATAAAGTATAAATTATCCTTTTTTTCTATGAATCCATAATATGTGAGTTCTTTAAGATAATTTGATATTTGTTTATCGCTTGCGTTACTTATAATTCTAAGACTTCTTTTTACCTCGCTCCATCTTGAAGGTCTTATTAAGGTTTTCATGATTTCTATGTATCTCTTTCTTGCTATTTGTCTAATATTCAAAAACTGTTTGAACTCATTAGCTATTAATTTAGAGCCTTCATCGATTGTTCTTTCTAAAGCATTACTGTAACCTCTTGTTCTTAAATAACCATAGAAAGTAAGCCATCCTATGATTCCATCTAGAATAGAAGCAGCTTTGTTTATTTCCTCATCACTAACTTTTATTCCAACTTGCTCAAATCCTGCTTTGAGAAACTCGATTGATTTTTCTTTTGAAAGCTTTTTAAGATTAATTTCCGCAAAAGCTCTTCCGAAAAGTGGAGCCGTTGAATCCCCAATCCCTAAAATCTTATCTAATAATCCTACTTCCGAACCCGCGAGGAGAATTTTTATTCCCTTAACATAATCATAAATGTGTGCTAAAATTTTATCAAATCCTTTCATATACCTTAAATCTTGAGCTTCATCTATTGCTAAAACTATTTGCTTATCCTTTGCCCACTTACCAATTTCTTCAAGTATCTCGGCAATAATATTAATTTTCTTTTCCTTAAACTCTAATTTAAAACCTGAAATTTCTACGCCTTTTATTCTAGATAACATTTTCTTTAATGTTTTTTCTTTAAGAAACTTGCCCAGCTCCTTTGAAAAATATTGATAAAAATTATCTGGTGTAAATGGAGTACTAAGTCTTAGATCTATAAAGATGTGAGGAACTTTTGTTTCATTTAATGCTACTCTCATCAATGAGGACTTACCCGTTCTTCTCAATCCTTTAATTACGATCATCCTTGTATTTTGATCCAATAATTCCTTCCTCAATGTTTCAAGCTCGTTTTCCATATTAAAGAACTCTTCTTTTCTTGACTTAACCTCCAACGAAAAATACGCAACTTACACCCCCTACCATTTACTTACACCCCCTGATATTAAAATTTATCTTCAATTCTTTTATAAAAAATTAATAATCACAATACAGAGAATTTATTGAAAATCTCTGAAAAATAAATCGTGTAATTTATAAGTGGGGGGGATAGTTACTATCGGGGGGAGATAGTTATGCTATTTGATGTTGCTCCTAAAGAGAGGAGAGCCGATTTTTATGATAGACATGTAGAGCTTAATGAAGTTCTTGAAGCTTTAAGACTTGGTGAAAGATTAGTTTTAGTTTACGGTATTCGCAGGATAGGAAAATCAAGCTTGATTAAAGTAGCTTTAAGTGAGGCTAACGCACCATACATATTCATTGATACGAGGGAGATATACTACAACGAAAATATAATTACAACATCACACCTTATAAAGTATTTAGTGGATGGCTTAAAGAAGTATATGAAATGGTATGAGAAAATAGGATTTAACTTAAAGGAAGCTTTAAAGAACATTAAGAAAATACGTGTAAAAGATTACGAAATTGAGTTAGAATTTAAAGCAAAGATCTCCATCACAACACTATTATCTGAAATAAATTCTTGGTGCAGTAGACATGATATGAGATTTGTCTTTGTATTTGATGAGGCTCAATACCTCAGATTCTCTAACGTAAGATATGATGGACTAATCGCATGGGCAATAGATAACCTCAGCAACATAACATTCATACTCACAGGCAGTGAAGTCGGAGTATTAAGAGAATTCCTTAGAGTAGATGATGCTGAAGCCCCACTATTTGGTAGGTACAGGAGAGAGGTATATGTTGATAGGTTTACTAAAGAACAAGCTTTAGATTTCCTAAAACAGGGCTTTAGAGAATTAAACTTAGAACCAAGTACGGATGAGTTAGAGGAAGTTGTAGAAACATTTGATGGATTAGTAGGCTGGCTAACATACTATGGGTATTACCGTACTATAAGAAGACTTGATCATAAAGAGGCTATGACTAAAGTATTTGAGGAGGGCTCTAAACTAGTCCTAAGTGAGTTAGAGAGAATCATAGCTCCCTCAAGAAAACGTTATATTGCCATACTAAAAGCCATCGCTTACGGTGCAATGTCATGGAGTGACATTAAAGCCTACACAATAGCGAGGACAGGTACTATCACAGATAAAAGGTTTGCAGAACTCATCAAAAATCTAATACGATACGGATATCTTCAGAAAGAGAATAATAAGTATAAAATATCAGACCCCATAGTAAAATATGTAGTTATGAGAGAATTATGACTTCTTAAATCAGGACTCTAAACCTGAGAAGACTTGAACTTAAGAACATTATTTTAAATAGATAATTTTGCTCCTGATATTGCAGAGAGTTTAGAAGAGAAGCTTAAGTCAAGAAGTTATTAAACTTAGAAGATATACTGAATAGTAACTTTCTACTTCGACACTTCAGCATAGTCAAAAAGTATCATAAGAGGTCTAATTAAATATTCGAACTTTTTAACGTAAAAAAGTAAAAGTTTTTATGTCATTTTTACTATCTTTAAATCCTTGATTTATATTAGTATCAGAGAGTTAGAGGTGAAAGAAAGGACTCAAAAGTTTGAAGCAGGTACACATATTTTAAGCGATTTGGATGAATGGCCAGAAGTTATAGAAATTACAAAAAAGTTAAATCAAGGTGAACGGCTTACTGAAAAAGATGAATTGTGGATAAATGAATTAGCAGAAACAGTAGGATGGGATAAAAATGCTATTATCAACGAGCTAACAAATATAAGCGCAGATCCCTCTAAAAGAGTAGAGAAATATAAAGAACTTCATGAAGAATACTTCAAAGATGCTAAAAAATTTAAAAAAGAAGGTGAC
>Ga0080004_1091391_pt1 | contig 41897 bp, 38 predicted proteins | sample WasSprMetagenome_FD_69207 | JGI IMG/M metagenome (GOLD analysis project Ga0080004, IMG submission 69207) | Sulfidic aquatic microbial communities from Washburn Spring, Yellowstone National Park, USA - WS (SPADES assembly) (version 2) | ecosystem: Environmental > Aquatic > Thermal springs > Hot...
TGAGGACTCCTAAAACCCCGCTCACAGCCATGCTCGCAGCTCTGCTAGCCGTCCTCGTGGTTGCTGTCGCCAGCCCAGGCGCTCCAAGCCGCACCGACCCCGTGAGCATCACTGTGCGCGTGGACGTCGAGGAGTCAGGCAACGCCACGGTCTACCTGACCCTCAGCGGCACCGGGGATACGAGCCTCTGGATAACCTTGCCGAAGTTTGAGCCTGTGAGAGAGTGCGAGGCTAAAGGATCCTACCAGATCCTGAGCAGGCCGATGAGCGCCTACTTCTACGTCAACTCGACAGTGCTTATCAAGGCCGCGGAGGATGGGCGGTTCTCGGTTACGCTCTGCTACAGCTTCCCGTACGCCGTGCTCATGCACGACGACAAGGGTTGGTTCATGTCCCCCTTCCTCCTCGCCGACCCCAAGGCGCGGCTTGTGGTTTACGTCAGGATACCCTTCCTCAAGGAGGTGACTCTCGAGAGCCCGAAGAGCACCGGGACTGTGGACGGGTACAGGGTGTACAACTTAACGGGTGCGCCTGAGTCGCTTATGGAGGGTAGGGTTATAGTGGAGTTCACCTCGAAGCTCTCAGTAGCCTCCCGCGAGCTGCGAGACCCGGAGACAGGGATTGCTGTAGAGTACCCGCAGCCCTACTCGGGCATCGCGGCAAGGACCCTTGAGGTTGCCAAGAGGAGCTACGTGGTCTTGAAGAGGATTTCCGGCATAAGCCCTCCTGAGGTCAGGTTCAGGTTCTACCTCCCGGAGCAGAGCATGGGAGGTCTCTGGGCGCTGGGTTTCGTCAGGGGGGAGGACGTGAACGTGGGGGGTAGGGGGCCTATAATGCTCAACCTGGCTCTCATAAGGTACGCGCCTGGGTACCACGAGACCACGGTCATCCACGAAATGGTCCACGTGTTCCTCGGCGCGTCAGGTGTGGTGGCTAACGAGAACACCAGGTGGTTCCACGAGGGCATGGCGCAGTACATCTCGGTGCTCGTAGCTCAAGAGGTGGGGATTAACGTGACAGACTACGAGAACAGCCTGGGAAATGCATCGCGGGCAGCTCTGCGAGTGGCCTCAGGGAATCTGGGGAGGTACCTCGAGAAATGGCCCTCCTCGGAGGAGGGCGAGGGGCTGGCTTACGCGCTGAGCTACTACGTGCTCTCGAATATCTCCTCGAGGTACGGCGGTGAAGCGTACATAGCCAGGCTCTTCTCGGCTTTAAAGAGGTTTGGGAAGGTTGATAGCACAAGGTCTATAGTCCTGGCGATGAGCGAGGCCGCGGGCGAGAACCTGGCTCCGCTTTTTAGGTACTGGGGCTTTCTGGGGGTCGCGGACTGGAGCGGGTTGCCGGATCCCCCAAAGGGGGGCGGGGGGAGCATGTTCCCCGGTTCCGCCGACGATGGATTGGCAGCCGTTCTCACGCTGATGGGGCTAATGATAGGACTCTTGGTGTACTTAGTGGATCAGAGGGTGCGGAGGGAGCTGGAAGTCTACAGAGAAAAATGGAGATTTGGAAACGTTACTCAACTTTCTCCACGTGAATGATCGAGACAGGGCAGGCTTCCGCGGCGCTCTTAACGCAGTCCTCAAGCTCTCCTGGCACCACGCCCTCGCCGGGGCTGCCACCCGTTCTGTACTTCGCAACGATTTGGCTCTTTCCATCCTCCTCGTTCATCTCGAAAACCTCGGGGCAGAGGCTGACGCACGCCATGTCGCTGATGCACTGGTCCCTATCGATGGTGACCTTGAACTTGGGCATTTTGCTCGGAGAGCTCCTCGTCGGGGATTATTATAAAACTTTCCTTTCCCTTAAATGGGGGCTCCGGGAGGGCTTGCCGGCGCGCGCAAAGCTTATAATAGGCCGGGGAGTAAGGTCACGGGAGGTGCCTGTGCACTACCAAATTCGCTAACCCAGGCCAGGTCACCTCTTCTAATTCTCCGCCCAGCTGAGGAGCTCGGGTTTAGCGGGGGTGAGGTAGGATGGGTGTTGTGAGAAGTATACCTCAGGCCTTCAAGCCGAAGGACTACGAGGTTGAGGTGCTGTCCTACTGGGAGGAGAACCGTGTCTACGAGCGTCTCAGGGAGGGCAGGAGAGGTGGAAGGAAGTTCTACTTCCTCGACGGCCCACCCTACGCTTCGAGCGGTGTGCCGCACGTGGGGACTCTCTGGAACAAGGTTCTCAAGGACGCTGTCATAAGGTACAAGAGGCTGAGGGGGTTCTCTGTCCACGACCAGCCGGGGTATGACTGCCACGGGCTGCCCATAGAGGTTCAGGTCGAGAAGAGGCTCGGCTTCAAGACTAAGAAGGACATAGAGAGCTTCGGGGTTGACAAGTTCGTGGAGCAGTGCAGGGCCTTTGTTCTCGAGAACGTTGAGTCGATGAGCAGGTACTTCAGGGACTTCGGGGTCTCGATGGACTGGTCCAACCCCTACCTGACGCTCAGCAGGGACTACATCGAGAGCGCGTGGTGGTTCATCAAGCAGGCCGAGGAGAGGGGGCTGCTGGACTACGGCATGAAGGTTGTGCACTGGTGCCCACGCTGCGAGACCACGCTGGCTGATTACGAAGTGTCCGAGTACGTGGAGCTAGAGGATCCCTCGATATACGTCAAGTTCCCGCTGCTCGAGGAGGGAGGGACCTACCTCCTGATCTGGACCACGACTCCCTGGACCATACCAGCTAACACCTTCGTCATGGCGAACCCAGACCTCGACTACGTCCTGGTGGAGGTAAACGGGGAGCGGCTGATACTGGCGGAGGCGAGGCTGGAGGAGGTGATGCGCGAAGCAGGAGTCAAGGAGTACAGGGTTTTGAGGAGGTTCAAGGGCTCGGAGCTGGACGGGCTTAAGTACGTGCATCCCCTACGCGAGGAGGTAACCGCGCAGGCGGGGGACAAGGGAGTTCACCGGGTCGTGCTCTCCAGGGAGTACGTCTCCGCGGAGGAGGGCACGGGCCTCGTGCACAGCGCGCCCGGGCACGGTGAGGAGGACTACGAGGTGGGTCTCCGGTACGGAATGCCAGTCCTAGTGCTGGTGGACGAGCACGGGCTGATGACCGAGGAGGCCGGTGTTTACGCGGGGAAGAGCGCGAGGGAGGCGAGCCGGCTGGTGGTGGAGGATCTGAGGCGCAAGGGCTTGCTCTTCCATGCTGGTACGATCAGGCACAGGTACCCTGTGTGCTGGCGGTGCAAGACCCCCCTGCTACTGAGAGCCACTAGGCAGTGGTTCATCAAGGTCACGAGGCTGAAGGAGGAGATGCTCAGCGAGGCGGCGAGGGTCGAGTGGATACCGCCCTGGGCCGGGTACTCCAGGTTCAAGAACTGGCTGGAGGGCCTTCGCGACTGGATTGTGTCGCGGCAGAGGTACTGGGGCATCCCGGCCCCTATATGGGTCTGCAGCAAGTGCGGCCGTAGGCTGGTCGTAGGCTCCCTGAGGGAGCTCGAAGAGCTTGCCGGCGAGAAGCTGGAGCTCCCCGACCTCCACAGGCCCTGGGTCGACAGGGTGGTCATCAAGTGCCCAAGCTGTGGTGGTGAGATGCGGAGAGTCCCCGACGTGCTGGACGTTTGGCTTGACTCAGGTATAGCCTTCTTCGCCTCGCTGGGCTACCCCAGGGACACGAGGAGGTTCGAGGAGCTCTACCCGGTTGACTTCATAACCGAGGGGCACGACCAGATCGCGGGCTGGTTCTACTCACTGCTCCGCTCCGGCGTGATCGCCTTCGGCGGCGCGCCTTACAGGGCTGTGCTGATGCACGGCTTCGCGCTGGACGAGCAGGGGAGGGAGATGCACAAGTCCCTTGGGAACTACGTGGAGCCAGACCAGATCCTGAAGTACGAGCATGGCAGCCGCGACGTCTTCCGGTGGTTCGTTCTGAGGAACACGATATGGGAGGATCTCAGGTTCTCGTGGAGGGGGCTCTCCGAGGTGTACTCAGATCTCCACGTGCTGTGGAACGTCTACTACTTCGCCACGCTCTACATGAGCATAGACCGCTTTGACCCCAGCGCCTGGCCGCTCAGCAAGCTCCTGGACAAGCTGAGGCCCGAGGACAGGTGGCTGCTCTCCAGGTTCACCAGGTTCGTGAGAGAGTATACTGAGAGCTTCGAGAGGTACCATATCCACCGCGCGGCAAGGCTCCTCAGGGACTTCGTGGTGGAGGACCTGAGCCACTGGTACATCAGGCTTGTCAGGCCGCGGGTGTGGGTTGAGGAAGAGGAGGAGAGCAAGCTGGCTGCCTACGCCGCGCTCTACTACGTGCTCTTCAACCTGCTGCCGCTGATGACCCCCCTGCTGCCATTCACAGCGGAGAAGCTCTACCTCAGCGCCTTCAGGGACGAGGGTACGCCGCTCTCCGTCAACGAGCTCGCGTGGCCTGAGCCGGACCCGGCGCTCGAGGACCCGCAGCTCGAGAAAGAGATGGAGATTATCAGAGAGATTGTTGAGCGCGCGCTGGCTCTCCGCATGAAGAAGGGCGTTAAGATAAGGCAGCCGCTGCCGCGCCTGCTGGTCTACACGGACGACCCCGTGGTAGCAGGCGCTGTGAGAAAGCTCGCCCACGTGGTACGCGACCAGGTCAACGTGAAGAGCGTGGAGGTGGAGCCGGCGAGCCGCGTGAAGGAGATCCTCGTGGTGAGGCTCAAGCCCGTCTACCAGAGGCTCGGACCCGCCTTTAGGGAGAAGACGGGCGAGGTTGTCAAAGTGCTCGAGAGCATGCAGGATCTGGCGTACGCCGAGACCCTCGAGAGGGAGGGCGAGCTGAGGGTGCGCGTGGGCGGGGAGGAGGTCTCGGTCAAGAGGGAGATGGTGGAGGTGCTCCTGGAGTGGAGGGAGAGCTTCCTCGGAGACAGGCTGGGTAGCTCCTTCATAGCCTTGGACTTCCGCATCAGCGAGAGGGAGATGGCAGAGGGCTTTGCGAGGGATGTGCTGAGGCGGATACAATTCATGAGGAAGGAGCTCAACCTGCCCGTGGACGCGTACATCGTGGTGAAGCTCTACGTGCCGCCGGAGGCTCGCGCTCTGCTCACCCCCGACCTGCTCGGTTACGTGAAGTCTGAGTCGAGGGCAAGGGAGGTGGAGCTAGTCGACTCCGCTGAAGAGGTCACAGGCAGCGCGGTGAGGGAGTGGGAGATAGGCGACCTGCGCGTGGTAATAGGGGTTAGCCTACATGCGCGCGCCTCTTAGGATCTCAAGCAGCCTCCTGCCGTCTGCCAGCATGTCGTGATTGTTGTTGAAGAACACGTAAGCTCTCTCGGGTGAGGCCCTGATTATCGCTGCAGCGACTTCCTCTAGCTCCTCGTCCAGGTAGCCGTAGTTGTACCACGCCAGCCTGCCGTGCATCCTCACGTAGCAGGTACCCCTGACGACGTACACTCTCCCGTGGGGCAGCCCCTCGAAGAGCGGTGAGTCAGGGGTCACGAAGTACACGCCTATCTCCTCGAAGAGCTCAAGCACCCGGTCCTCGAACCAGCTCGTGTGCCTTGGCTCCACCGCTACCTTCTCACAGGTCCCTGCGAACATCCTGAGCCTCTTCTCCGCTTCCCCGCTGAAGGGCATCTGGGGTGGCAGCTGGAAGAGGTAGAAGTCTATGTTCTCCTCGAGCGGCTTGAAGATCTCCCTGAACCTCTGCCAGGTTCCCAGGGACTTCTCGTTCAACCTCCTCAGGTGTGTTATGCTCCTGTGCACCTTCACGGACCAGCGCAGATCCTTCCCCTCATCCCTCCACTTGCTCACAGTGGAGGGCTTCGGGAAGCTGTAGAAGCTCATGTTGAGCTCAACCGCGTTGAAGCCGCTCTCCCGGGCATACCACCTGAGACCGTTAGGGTTCCAGTCGTAGTTCCAACCCGAGGTCCCGACGAATATCTTCACCGACGCGCCCCCACCTCCACTTGGAAAAGGCGCTGGTAATATCTCTCGCGCTATCACGGCGCCAGTAAGCACGAAACGGATAATTAGCTGTGAGGCTTAGGTCTGCGAGCGCCTTTGAGGAGGCTGGGCTTAGTCCTCCTGGCGGTGATGGTGGCAGCAGCCCTGAGCGAGGTGCAAGGGCAGGTAATCCTGTTCTTCGGGAGGGTTGTGGACGAGGGGGGACGACCAATTGCGCAAGCGCAAGTAGCCGTTCTGCAGGGGGATCTCCTGGTCCTCGCCGTGGAGACAGGGGCCGACGGAAGGTTCCAGATGATGCTTCCGAGAGGGCGCTACGTGCTGAGAATCTACAAGTTCGGCTACCAGCCCCTCTACGTGTCCTTCGAGGCCGCCCCTGAGAGAGGGGGCGACATAGGCACGTTCTCCCTGAGAAGCGCGATCACGGTTGTCGCGGACGCCCTCAGAATCTCCGCGCTCCAGGGCGATGAGGTGCAGGTTAGGATCAGAGTGATCAACAGCGGTACCGACTTCATCCCGGTAAGGTTCGAGCTCAGAGCTCCCACCGGGTGGGAGTGCAAGCTGCTGACCCCCGAGGGGTTGGCGGTCTCAGAGGTCTCAGTGCCGCCGGGCTCTCAGAGGAACCTGACCCTGCAGGTTTCTGTACCCGTTAACGCCGCCGCAGCAGGCGAGGTGGAGGTAACAGCAAGCTGGGCTGGGCTCTCCCAGAAGGTCAACCTCACGTTCATGGTCGGCGAGAGGAGGTGGGATGTACTGGCGATAGCCTACGAGTCCGTGGGCGGCTTTCCAGGTGCCCTCATAAGGATACCTCTGACGCTCCGGAACCCCCTGCAACAGGAGCAAGCCTTCTCGGTCGTAGCGTCAGCACCACCGGGCTGGATCTCGGCAGTCGTTGACCCTCGAGGGGTGACTGTTTCGAGGGTCAACCTGCAGCCGCTCACCTCGGCAAACCTCACTCTAATGATCTACGTACCTCAGCCCACAACTGTGGGAACATACTTCGTAGACGTCATAGTTGCCTCGGACCTGCTGAAGATCTCGAAGAGAGTGACGGTGAGCGTGGAGAGTAGTCGTGACATAATTGAGCTCGCTCTGCCAGTGAGGCAGGTCGAGCTCACCGGGGCATCTTCCAGATCGGTCACCGTAACTGTGAGAAATCTAGGCAACGCGCCCACGCAGGTAACCCTCTCGGCCACATGCCAACCCGCAGCGCTTCGGTGCTACTTCCAGGCCTCCGGCAAGGGTAACCTCTCGCTCTACGTGCTCCCCTCCGAGGAGAAGCCTGTGTCCATCATCATTGAGGCGCTACCGGCAGCAGCCCCTGGGCAGTACCTCGTGAGGGTAAGCGCGGTGGGTAGTGCTAGCGCGGCCTCGGCAGAGCTCGTAGCCGCGGTCAGCGGCAGCAAGAGCATGAGGGTTGGGACTGAGCACCTGGCAGTATCGCTGGCCCCGGGCTCCGCGGGCAGCACTCAAGTGAGCGTGGCAAACACGGGGTCCATACCCATCGAGGTCACAGCCTACGCCATCGAGGCACCACAAGGCTTTCTAGTAACACTCACACCCTCAACCCTTCAGCTCCTGCCGGGCGAGGAGAGGAAGCTCGTGGTGACCGTGAAAGTGCCCGAGAACGCGACCGAGGGGGTTTACAACGTGGCTATTGGCGTTGAGGGGGATGGGATAAGGGAGTACAGAGTCCTCGTGGTTGAGGTGAAGGGGGGTACGGAGCTCGGGTACTACGCCTTCGCCGCGATCCTGACCGCACTATCTTTCGTGTCGGTCCTCTACGGTCAGCGGCGTGGCAGGTCCAGGGTATGGAGCCGGCGCAGCTAGCTCTCGTGTACCTGCTCGGGGTCCTCACGTCCTTCTCCCCCTGCTACCTACCTGTGCTGCCAATAATGCTCGCGTACATCACCAGAGGAAGCTCCGGCAGGGGGGTTGCGGCCGCGATTCTCTTCGCGGCGGGGGCTTCCCTGAGCACAGCCCTTTACGGGGTGCTGGCAGCCGAGTCGGCGGGCATCCTTAGCAGCCTCGTAGCACTGGGCTTCGCGCAGCTCGTGATATCCACGGGCTTCCTGCTCATAGGCCTGGGGCTAGCTCAATTCACGCCGATAAAGGATGTGTTCGCGCTAGCCCCTACTCTAACGCCTAAGGTTAGGGGGGCCGGTGTGGCGAGCGCGTTCATCCTGGGCCTTGTGTTCTCGCTGGCCGCAGCACCATGCTCCTTCACACCTCTCGTAGCCTTCCTGTCCACAGCCGCTGTAGAGGGTGTGAGAAGCGGGGAAGCCCTCGCAGTGGCCGCGGCCTTTGCAGGAGGCATAGGCACATCTCTCCTGGCCCTCGGCCTGGCCAGCGTGCTTCTTGGCAGGAAGTTTTTCAGCAGGGTTGCTCGGAGCGCGCTGGCGAGGTATTACGCTCAAGTCACCGGGACCCTTCTCATAGCACTAGGGGTCCTCGCGGTCATCTCCACTGAGAACTTCTCCCTGGTGGCGCCCCAGGTAGCACGAGCCTTCATAACCTTCACATCCGCCCTGGGAGCACTCGCGGGAGCCCTTGCGGCTGTGAGCATTATACGTGTGGGGCTACGCCTCGAGTCAGCCCCACCCTTGCTGCTGGGAGTCGGGCTGGTGCTGCTGAGCACGCACAGGGCTTTGAAGTTCCTGGCTATGCTCGGCGTTAGCACCCCGGAGCTTTACCTACGAGAGGTTTCAGGGGCGCTCATCCTGGCAGGGCTCGGTGCCCTCGCTGCTGGAAAGTACTCCGTGATCGCACTGCCCTTCAGCGCTGCGTGGTCGGATCTGCTGAGCATGGTTGAGGTTGTCGCGTGGGTTATCGTCTGGGCTAGAAGGGATGCTCATGCTATTTTCGCCGTGCTCTTCATCGCCTTCGATATCCTCGAGAGTGCTGCGAGGGTTCTTCCGGGTGAGGCTTTGCTCCTCCTCGCCCCCCTGTCTCTGGTTCTGCAGCTCAGCGTCCTCCCCCTCTGGAAGAAGCTCAGCCTGAAGGTGGCGACGTTAAAGCTGCTCGAGCAGCCTTAGGAGCTTCTTCACGAGGACATTGTCGGTGTTCAGCCTGTACGCTCTGGGGTTCTCGTCGACCAAGCGCAGTATTCCCAGGCTGGTGAGCCTCTCCAGGATCTCCCCGGCTTTGTTCACCGCGGTGAGCTTCTCGACCATGTACCTCGTGAAGGATTCGTGCGGGTTGCTGAGGAACAGGGATAGTACCCGGATGCTCCTCCTGCTCTCGGGGAAGACCTCCTCAAGAACTTCAAGGGGCTCAGCAGGCTCCACCGAAAATCTCCCTCCTCCTCTCCTCGAGTAGCCTCAACAGCACCTCCTTAGACTCGTCCTCGCTACTCGTGCGGGCTTCGCGCAGCCTGCGCGCGAACTCGAAGTCCCCCACCACGGACTCGAACCACGATGCGAAGTCGCCCCGCCGCAGGTGGTAGTGCGCAACTCGGGCAGGCAGCTCTGCGACTACGCGCTGGAGCTCCAGGGCGCTCCTGGCCGCAGCGCCGGTGGGGGAGCCATCGCCCCAGTAGAGGATGAATTCCTGCCCCGCTGGCACGCTGCGCATCCACGCGTACCTCAGCCTGGCCTTCTCGCACGTTGCGAGAGCTTCCAAGACCCTGGTCTCGAAGTCCGCTAGCACGTCCAAGTAGTTGGCGTAAGCGGCTACCGCGGAGGGGTAGTGGCTGAAGTACGCGTGCACTTCCCCGGGACCGCCACCCTTCGTCGACATGTAGTAGAAGTGGTCGCTGGTTGAGAGCAGCTTCCACACCCTTACCCAGCTGCGGCTCGGCAGCGCTCTCACGGCGTGCCATAGCTCGCGCAACCTGTGGAAGCTGTCCCTCTGCATGTCGTTTCCCAGCCACGCGGATGCGTCCTTCTCGATATCCGCCCAGGATATCGTCTGGTCCTCCGGCACGTCGATCTCGTCCCTCACGGGTTTGGCGCTGGCAACCTCCGAGGGCGTTGAGAAGCGCAGGTGCTCCCACTTCAGCACCTCCCCGGGAAGCCACCTGAGGAACTCGAGTATCCCTGTTTCCGCCGGGAAGTGCTCGCCGAAGGTCTCGTAGTCCACGGCCACGACTACCACGTCACCAGGGGTGGCTGCGAGCCAGGCGGAGTACTTGTCGGCTGTAAGCGGGTACTCGCTCCACCCCCTTGAGGCGAAGCGGAAGCCTATGTCATCCGAGAGCCTGTAGTTGCGCATCAAAACCCTGATGCCGCAGCCTCTCGCCTTGTAGAGGTAGTTCGGGCTCCTCCAGCCTAGAACCCGCTCGGCACCCTCGGTGACCACGACCTTGAAACCCATCCTGTCGAAGAGGCAGGCGATCCTGTTGTTGTATATGAACTCGGTGTTCTCGACCGCCGCGGGTTCCACGCCGAGCAGATCCCTCATCAGCGCGCGGTGCTCGCGCACCTGCTCCTCGAGCTCCTCGTCGTTCACGAAACAGGCCAGGCTATGGTAGTACGTCTGGTCGAGGAACTCCACCAGCCCTGTGGAGGACAGCGCCTTAAAGCTCTCCACAACCTCGGGAGCCCACCTTCTGGCCTGCTCGAGGAAGACGCCCGACAGGCTGAACGCGACCTTGAACTTCTTCCCATAGTTCCTGAAGTGGTCGAGCTGCTGGAGCAGCACGCTGTTCGCGGGGAGGTAGCACCTCCTGCTAACCCTCTCCAGAACCCTCCTGTTCAGCTCCTCGTCGAAGTAAAGCCTCTCAAGAGTCTCCGGCGTGACTCTCTCCCCGCGGGCGGCCAGCTCACGCAGCCTGCTCCTGAAGTACTTCGACAGCCGCAGGGGTTGGTGGACCTCGAAGAGCAGGACTACGTCCTTCACTGCCTGCTCCCTGCCTGGAAGCGCTCGACAGCCCTCTTGATGACCTCGCAGGCTCTGTCCCTGCCCTGCCAGCCCCTCACGCGGACCCACTTGCCCTTCTCGAGCTCCTTGTAGTGCTCGAAGAAGTGCTTGATCCTCTCCTTAACAGCGTCGCTGATATCGCCCACGTCCTTGATGCCCTCGAACCTGTTGTCAATCTTCTCGTGGGGTACGGCCACCACCTTGCTGTCGTAGCCGTTCTCGTCCTCCATCTCGAGGAGGGCCACAGGCCTAGCTCTCACAACGCTGCCTGGCACGAAGGGGTCGTAGCTCAGCAGCACGACATCGACGGGGTCCCCGTCCTCCTCGAGGGTTCCAGGTATGAAGCCGTAGTTGAAGGGGAAGAACATCGACGTGAAGAGCACGCGATCCACGAAAACCATCCCCGTCTCCTTGTCGATCTCGTACTTCACGTTGCTGCCCATGGGGATCTCGACGACAACGTATATGTCCTCAGGGGGGTTCTTCCCAGGCCCCAGCCCGAGCTTCATACTTATCAATAGCCCCTCCCTGAGCAGCATAATAAGCTCTTCGCGCAAGCCTCAGCGGTGCACCTTTCTCACAGTGCCTATCGCCCTGGTTCTCGAGTCGCGCAGCACGAACCGCTCCCCACCCTCGAGGAACCAGGGGTGGTAGAGGAACTTGAGCCTGACGAAGCCTCTATCCCCCGTGCGCATGGGCTCCCTCTCCATCCTCTCGAAGACTACGGGGGACCTTATCGAGAAGGCGTGGAACACGGTCTGGTAGCCGGGGCGTATCGTCGAGGGGTGCTTCAGGACGAATATCTCCGCGTCAAACTCCCAGACCGCCTGGAGGGGTGCCTCCGCAACAGCCATACCCTTCTCGAGCTCGTCGACCTCTGCGCCTGTTATCGCGAGCGTCGCCTCCTCGCCAGCCCTGGCCGCGGCCACGGGGACCCTGTTCACGTGGATCGAGCGAACCCTGACAGCCCTCCAGCCGCCATCGGGGAAGGGGCCTATGAACAGCGTCGAGTTCTCCCTGACAACCCCCCTGAGCACGGTCACCGCCACGACGGGTCCAACCCCTCTCACGTCGAAGAGGTCTGAGACGTAGGCTAGCAGGGGGCCCTGGCGCTTCTCCTCCCACCTGAGCCTGGGCGGTAGCAGGTTCAGCAGCTCCAGCAGCAGGTCCACACCACGCCCAGTGGTGTTGGAGACGGGCACAACGGGCACGATGCGCCCAGTGCCGACGAGCTGGGCCACTCTGTGCACCTCCGCCTGGGAGCGGACGACGACGGGCTTCTTGTCCAGCCTGCGGAGCAGGGACAGCAGCTCCTCCAGGTTCCTCTCGTAGATAGCGGGATCCACCATGTCCACCTTCGTGAAGGCTACGAAGAAGGGGAGGCGCAGCGCGAGGCAGAGCCCCAGGTGCTCCCGCCCCATGGACTGGAGCCCGGCGTTCGCAGCCACCACGAGCATCACGTAGTCGGGCTCCCTGGAGAGTATGCCGCGCACGGCAGTCCTGAGGTAGCGCTCGTGGCCACCCACATCGACTATGCTCACGACCTTCCTGGAGCTCAGGTAGATCTGGGCCTCGTCCAAGGGGTTCGGCAGCCCCCAGTTGACCGGCCTGCTGTCCACGTCGAAGCCCAGCACCCTAACGGTGACAGAGGAGGTGCGCCCCGTGGCTATCTCGTGCGCAAAGCGCGCCACCCTCCTCATGCTGCTGCCCCTGCCGTCGTCCAGCTCCCCCGTGCACAGCACGCCAACAGTCGTGCTCTTGCCAGCGTCCACGTTGCCGACCACAGCGACTGTTATCTGAACCGGGGGGTTGTCCTCCCTGCTCGACCTGGCGAGAAGCCTGAGCACGGTCTTGCCGTCGATAATATCCCTGGAGAGCAGCCTGAGCTTCGCGCCCGCCTCCCTGGCAGCCTCCTCCAGCAGCCTCAGGCTCTCCCTCTCGTCCTCCTCGCTCAAGCCGACGATGTTTCCCTCGTCGTCGACGCCGAGTACGTAGATCGCCTCCCCTCCGCCCTCGAAAAGCCTGTACTTCATCTGAGTAGCTAGGCGCTCCACCCTCTCGCGGTCAGCCCCCCGCAGCGTGGACTTGTACTCGATGTTCCCCTCCTCGCTCTCCCTAGGCAGCTTCACCCAGCTACACACAGCTCCAGAGTCTGCCCCGAAAAAGCACGATATTAGGGTTTCCCTTATTGCCCACCTGTCTCAGCGCGGCAGGGTCACGCCCCTCTGCCCGAGGTACTTGCCCAGGTACCTGACCGGCTCGCCCTCGATCCTGTAGAAAGCCACGTGGGCGAAGCGCATGCCCTTCCTCAGAACCACGGGGAATGCTCCCCCGTGAATCTCGATCGTGAGCTCCCCTTCGAAGCCCGCGTCTATCAGGGTGGGTGGGATGGAGACTCCCAGGCGCGCGAAGGTGCTCCTGACCCCTATCAAGCCGGCGACGTCGTCCGGCATCTTCACGTACTCGAGCGTTGTCACAAGCACCTTCATGTAGGGCTGAAGGACGAACGAGTCGGTTTTGAAGACCTTGTAGTAGTTCGAGAGGTCCACCTCCGGCAGCCTATCGGGATCCAGGGGCTCCGGGTTGTTCAGCAGCACAGCAACCTCGTCGCCTATCCTCAGGTCGACGCCGTTCTCCCTGACTATCTCCTCGCTGAAGGGCTCTATGACCAGCTTCCCCTCCTCTATCAGCCTGCGTATCTCCTTGCCCGACAGCACGGTGGGAAAGAGAGCAGAGCCGGATAAAGGGGTATCTTTTAAGCCGCGCGCAGCTGGGCCCTGTAGTAGGCGCAGAGGTCGCTGAGCGGGCAGCCTGCGCAGCGCGGCTCCCTCGCCTTGCAGACCTCACGCCCGAGCTTGATGAGGAGCAAGTGCGCCTCAAACCTCACCTCGGGGCGGAAGACCCGCTCGAGGTCTCTCCGAATTCCCAGGTAGCTCGAGCTCCTGGAGAGACCGAGCCTGCGCGCAACCCTTCTCACGTGCGTGTCAACAGGCAGCACGGGGTAGCCGAAGCTGGCCAGCAAAACATCGACGGTCTTGTACCCAATACCCCTTACCGCGGTGAGCTCTCTCCGCACAGCCTCCTCGCCTAGCTCCAGGAGCCTGCGCAGGTCGCCGCCGTACTTCTCCAGCGTGAGCCTAGCCGCCTCCACAATGGCGGCGCTCTTGGAGTCCTGCAGGCCTGCAGGCCTTATAGCCTCTCTGACGGCGTCGACACCCGCCTTGAGGATGGCCTCGGGGGTCAGGCCGACGGAGGAGCTAAGCCTCCCGAAGGCCTCGAAGGCATTCCTCTCGCTCGTGTTCTGGGAAATTATGACGGCGACGAGCACTCTGAAGGGGTCTCCATCCCTCCTCGCCGAGAGGGCGACGAACTCCCTGCTGGACAGCTGGAACGTGCCCCTCAGCCTCCCCAGGATCTCGTCCCCGAGCTCGTAGCCCATAGCGCGCGCTAGAAGCGCTGCAGATAAGTAAGTTTTCACGAGGTGAGGAGTGATGAGAATCCTCGTCGCGAACGACGACGGGGTTGGCAGGGGTTTAGCAGCCGTCGTGAGAGAGTGCCTGGAGAGGGGGCACGAGGTAGTAGTGGCGACCACGGAGGGCCAGAGGAGTGCGTCCTCGAAGGCGGTCGCCTTCCGAACCCGCTACAGGGTCTCCGAGCTCATGGGGTGCCCCGCCGTGATAGTGGACTCGACGCCCGCGTCAGCCATCGCGGTTGCGCTCGAAGTATTCGAGGGCTGCTGCGAAGTCGTCGTAAGCGGGGTGAACGAGGGGCCCAACCTGGGCCTGTGGGACATCCTCTCGTCGGGCACCGTGGGAGCGGTCCTCGAGGGTGCCCTGCGCGGCCTGAGGGGTATAGCCGTGTCCCTGGTCGCTAGGCGCAGGAGCGAGTACCAACTCCTCCCCGACGGGGCCTTCAGGGAGGCTGCCCAGATAGCCCTCAACGTCCTCGAGATGCTGCCGAGCAGCTGGCCGGTCCCCGCGCTCAACCTGAACGTCCCCGCCTTCGGGTCCAAGGAGGTTGTCCCCGCCCAACCCGAGAGGGCCTTCACTAGCAGGGTGTACCAGTGCTCCAGCGGCGAGTGCGCGATGAGGGAGTGGGTCCTGGAGGAGGACTACCCGTGCGTCACGCCCGGGAGCGACGTGTGCCTCGTGAAGCAGGGCCTCTCACCGCTGACGCCGCTGCCGCTCCTAGGCGGAGTGGAGCTCGAGTGGTTAATCGAGGCGCTGACGAGGCAGAAATAAAAGGCCCACGCCGCTGAGGGGTGCGTGCCAGAAAAAGTCAGTGTCATAGTAGTGGGCGGCGGGCCCGCCGGGATGACGGCTGCCTCGAGGGTGAAGAGGCTCAAGCCGAACCTCAGGGTCGGGGTGTTCGAGAGAAGCGCCTACGTCAGCTACGGGCAGTGCGGCATACCATACTTCCTCGGGGGGCTCTCGAGGTTCGAGGACCTCGTGCACTACCCCCTCAGGGTGTTCACCGAGGAGAGGGGGATCGAGGTGCACGTGAGGACGGAGGTCGTCGAGGTAGCTCCAGGGCTCCTGAGGGCTAGGAGCGCTGACGGCAGCGAGGTCGCCTACGAGTGGGACAAGCTGCTCATCGCCACGGGGGCGAGGCCCAGGCGCTTGAACGTGCCGGGCGCCGAACTGGAAGGGGTCCTGACGCTCAGGACGCTCGAGGACGCCGACAGGGCGCAGAGGGTGCTGGCGAAGGCGAGGAGGGTTGCCGTCGTGGGCGCTGGCTACATCGGCGTCGAGCTGGCCGAGAACCTCACGAGGGCCGGGAAGGAGGTAGTACTCTTCGAAATACTCCCGCAGGTCATGCCCACGCTTGACCCGGAGATGGCGAGGCTCGTCGAGGAGGAGCTCAGGCGCAATGGTGTGGAGGTGCACCTGGGCGAGAGGGTTGTGGAGCTGGTCGGTGAGAGCTCCGTCAGGAAGGTGGTGACCGATAAGGGGGAGTACAGCGTGGACGCGGTGTTCACAGCGATAGGCGTGACGCCGGAGGTGGAGCTGGCCAAGCAGCTCGGCGTGGAGCTCGGCAGGACCGGCGCCATAAGGACGGACACCCTGCTCAGGACCAACGTGGAGGGCGTCTACGCCGCCGGGGACGCCGCTGAGTCGCTGAACCTGGTGACCGGGAAGCCCGACTGGTTCCCGCTAGCCCCCGTGGCGAACAAGATGGGCTACGTCGCCGGCAGCAACCTCGCGGGGCTGGCTGAGGAGTTCCCAGGAGCCGTCGGAACCGCGGTGACCAAGGTCTTCGGGCTGGAGGTCGGCAGGACAGGCCTGACGGAGAGGAGGGCCCGGGAGGAGGGCTTCAACCCCGTGTCAGTGGTCGTGGAGGGCAGGAGCAGGGCTGGCTACTACCCCGGCTCAGCCAGCATGACGGTCAAGCTGATAGCGGACGCCGAGGCGGGCAGGCTCCTTGGGGCGCAGATCGTGGGAGGCGAGGGCGTGCTCGCCAGGATCAACGCGGCTGCAATACTCATCTCCAAGGGAGCCACCGCCCGGGAAGCCTTCTTCAGCGACCTCGGCTATGCTCCCCCCTTCGCCCCTGTATGGGATCCACTAATCACAGCTGCTAGAGTTCTACTGGGGAAACTCCGTAGCTGATACGGAAAGGGTTGAAACATTTTGGAAAAATGGGAAAAGATGTCCTACTCTATACTAAGTTTTCGCGTAAAGCCAGCACGCAACGTAGTGGCCCCTGGACACTTCGAAGAGCTTGGGCTCCTGCTTTCTGCATAGCTCGGCTAGCTGCGGGTTCATATCCAGAGCTACGCACCTTGGATGGAATCTGCAGCCACTCGGGATGTGCACTGGGGTGGGAACTTCTCCCTTGATAGATGGTTCGCGCAGCGTGAACCTTCTCCTGGGATCAGGCTGCGGTATAGACTCTATCAGCGCCTTGGTGTAGGGGTGCAAGGGTTCCCTGAGCACGTCCTCCGTATTTCCGAGCTCCACTATGCGCCCTAAGTACATGATGGCGATGCGGTTTGACACATAGCGTGCCAGTGCTAAGTCATGCGTGATGAAGAGGTACGTGAGGTTAAACTTCTCCTTAAGGTTGAGCAACAGCTGTAGGATTTCAGCGCGGATCGAGACGTCGAGCATAGAGACAGGCTCATCCGCCACAACAAGCCTGGGTCTGAGAAGCATAGTCCTGGCTATGACCACCCTCTGCCGCTGGCCTCCAGAGAGCATGTGCGGGTACCTGTAGACAAATTCCTCTGGAGGCGTTAGCTTCACGTCTTCGAGCGCGCGAAGAACCATCTCGAACCTCTCTTCTTTGCTCTCCCCTACGCCGTGAATCTCTAGAGGCTCCATTAAGGACTCCAGGACGGTCTTCCTCGGATCCAGGCTTCCAAAGGGGTCCTGCCAGATCATCTGAATTTCCCTGCGAAGCAGCCTGTAAGCAGTTTCTGGGAGCTTGAAGATATCTACGTAGTTGCCGTCCAGTAGGTACGCAGGAAGACCTGCTGAGCCGATAAGGCTCCTCAGCCTCTCCAAGGTTTCTGGGGACGGCCTATAGTAAATGGTTCCCTCAGTCGGTGTGTACAGCTGGAGGAATGTTTTACCCAGGGTGGTTTTACCGCAGCCGCTCTCACCTGCGAGAGCCAGCACCTCGCCCTGCCTGATATCGAGAGAGACTCCGTCCACCGCTCTCACGTATAGGGGGGGCCTCCCCCTAATCGCGTCCAGGAGGGATCTCCTAAGGGGGAACCAGACCCTTAGATCCTTTACCACCGCCAGAGTCTCTGCCTCCATCCTCGGCTGGTACACGCGCTCGTCACTCATACCCCGTCACCTCTTCAGGTACAACCAGCATGAAACCTGGTGTCCCTTTTCCACTTCAACAGTGGGTGGATCTTCCCTGCACCGGCTGTGAGCATAGGGGCATCGCGGGGCAAACCTGCACCCCGGCGGAGGAGACAGCAAGTCCGGCGGCACACCGGGTATCCACGTTAGCTCCTTGAGCTCACCATGAAGCCTAGGCACGCTGCCTAGTAGCGCCTGCGTATAGGGATGCAGGGGGTTCTCGTATACCTGCTCACTCGTACCTTGCTCGACTATCTTGCCCGCATACATTATCGCCACTTTATCAGCTATCTCCGCTATCAGGCTTAAATCATGCGTGATAAGTATGATAGAGGTCTTCTGCTCCATCTTTATACGCTTTAGCAGATTCATGATCTGTGCCTGGACAACTACGTCAAGCGCCGTAGTGGGCTCATCCGCTATAACGAGCTTAGGTCTCAGCGCTATAGCCATGGCTATGAGGACGCGCTGCTTCATACCCCCGCTCAGCTCGTGAGGATAGCTTTTCACCCGCGATGGGTCTATTCCTACAAGGCTTAGGAGCTTCTTTGACTCCTCCAGAGCCTCCTCCTTGGTGTACCCCTTGTGCAGCATAAAAACCTCCGCTAGCTGGTCTCCAACGGTGTATACAGGGTTCAGCGAGTTCATGGCGCCTTGGAAGATCATCGAGATTCCCTTCCACCTGATCTCTCTCCTGAACTCCTCTTCGTCCATAGCCAGGATGTTTTTACCCTCGAAAAGTATCTCCCCAGACACGATCTCCCCTGGTGGGGGCACCAGCCGGATCAGGGAAAGGCCTAGCGTGCTCTTTCCACACCCAGACTCGCCAGCTATCCCCAGGGTCTCACCTTTATTCAGCGTGAAGCTGACGCCGTCCACGGCCTTCACTGCTCCTCGCTTCGTGTAGAAGTAGGTCTTCAGGTCCCTCACTTGGAGTAGTTGCTCACTCATCGCACCCACCTCAATTTCTGGTTAAAATACATAAGCATGGCGGGTCGCCTACAGGGTTCTCAACCTGGGCTCAACTATCTTCTCGATAGCCAAGCCTAGCGCGATGAACGTGAGCGAGGTTATAGACAGCAGTATACCAGGTGGCAGGATCCACCACCATACGTCATACCTACCGAGGTCCCGGGCTCTGCTTAGCACAGCACCCCACGTGGGCCAGCCGTGCCTTATTCCAAGGACGCTCAACCCCGCCTCTGTCAGGATGGCTCCAGGCACGCCGGAAACCAAGGAGGCTACAGCGTATATGCCAACCTGCGGGAGGATGTGCTTCACGATAATTCTCCACTTTGACGCCCCCAAGGCCAGAGCTGCCTCGACGTAGGGCTCCTCCTTTATCGACAGCGTCATTGCCCTGACGGTTATTGCAAGCCCTCCCCAGCCCGTCAAAATTAGCACGCCCATTATCGTCATGAGTATCGCTGTAGCCTTCACAGCCGGCGGGTAGCCCGCGAAGAGCTGCTGCGCGATATAAGCCATCATTATCAGCACGGGGAGCCATGGGATATTGCCTATGATGTCCGCCGTCCTCTGAATGACCTCGTCTATAACGCCTCCGTAGTACCCGCTGATAACACCGAGCAACAGCCCGATAATTGTTGTCACGAATGCTGAGAACGCGCCAATGCCCAGAGCTATTGGGAAGCCATAGAGGAGGAGCTGTGCCAGGTCTCGCCCGAGGTCATCAGTACCGACAAGCCCGTATGCAGTACCCTTAATGACCACTCTCACCTGGTCGATAGGCGGCGAAGTCAACCCGCTGATGTCGACACCCACCTCCCTCGCATCGTATACCGCGGAAACCGTGATTAAGTACCTGCCGGGCAGGGGTTGCATGTCGAGAGACACTGCAAAGTACTCGCCTGTTGTGGATAACCTCGTTACGTACTTGTCAACAAACTGTGCAAGATCACTCAGCTTAGAGAGCTGCTCGCTCGGTAAGAGAAGCTCTATGAAAGCCTCTTTCCAAGCATTCTCCAGCTCCGTTTTAACCGTTTTCAGCTTTGCAACGAACTCTGCAAGCGAAGTTTTTGAATTATTTAACTCCACTAATATGTTTATTATATTGGTTAACCTCGATTTAAGAGTAATTTGCTTAGGATTTGTTGAATTACCGAGGGATCTTAGTATTGCATCAAGCTCCGAAATTATCTTACTCAGGTACACACTTTGATCCCTAACTTTAACAGAGAACCTCGGCTTGCCGAAAATAACGTCTTGGCTGTGCCTACGGGTGATATCCTCGATATTCCCCAGGACAACAGCCTCCGCTAGACCTTGTAGAGCTGGGTCAGCACCCACGATCTCTGCTGGTATCCTCAAATTGTAGTAATCCGCAATGGATAGCGTTAGGGATCTTACATCAATATCTACTTTGAGAGGAGAGTCTTTAGTGCCAACTTTGACCAGATCCTGTCCTCCGGTAGCATTTGCGCTAACAACAATACTCCCAAGTTTAATCGCCAGACCGTCCGGCCTTTGAATAGTAACTGTTATTGTTGGCTGAACAGGCTTGTTACCTACTATTGGAACTTTAACCCCCACAAGCTTTACCAGTAGGTCCTGGGGGAAGACCTCCGCACCGAGATCGTAAGTAAACGTGTAGTTGTAGTAGTACTTACCCATAACCTCGTAAGCCACATCAGGCTGCGTCTTAGTTCCAGCAAAGTGCGGGGCACAGGGTACACCAAGGCTGCACACCCAGGCAGGTGGTACTAGCTGTGGGTTTTCCTCCCAGTAGGGTGCTGCCTCCCATAGTGATACAAACTCCGGTGGGATTACTAGTAGTGCGTAGATCGAGGTTACTATCAGTACGCAGAGCATGATCACACCAAACTTGCCGGCTGTGTAGCTCCAGACCTCTTTGAAAAACTCCCTAACAGATTCCAGGGCTCCCACAGGTCTCTTCAAACCCGCCCTCGCAGTCCTCCCCGAGGCTTTAACCTCCATGGTTCCCGCAGGCTTCATAAGCTATCACCTCACCCGCACTCTGGGGTCTAGAGCGACATAGATTATTTCGAGAAGGAACCTAGCGATTATATACACACCTACCGTTAAGACGAATAAACCCATGATGGTGTTAGAGTCACCAGTGGTTATCGCAACATAGTAGAGAGTGCCCATACCCGGCCAGTCGAACACGGACTCTGTTATTATGAAGCCTCCCAGCGATGCTGCTAGTGCTAGGATGACAGAGGTTATGACCGGGGGGAGCGATACTCGGAGGACATACCTTCTCAGTACGTAGTCTTCCGGGAGGCCTTTCGCCTTGGCGACGAAGACGAAATCCTCCCTCACCACGCGCAGCGTCATGGCTCTGAAGGAGTACAGCCAGCCTCCTAGACCCGCGATCACAATCGTCGCTATAGGCAGTGAGGCCAGGTACACTATGTTAATGAAGTTGCCGAGGGGATCCTGCCAGAAGTTATTGATATACGTCATCACCACCCTTAAGCTGGGAGGATAGAGCCCGAGCCGGAAGGAGAAAAGCAGGATGAAGAGCATTCCTAACCACCAGTAGGGTACGGCATTAAACACGGCGAAATAGGATATCAGCAGCTTGTCCAAGAGCGAGCCGTGTCGATACGCCATCTTTGGTGCAACCAGCAAAGCTGCAGCCGCCATAATGGCCTCCGCCACTGTAACCATGATGATAGTCCTGGGCAAGACCACAGCTATCACATCAATAACGGGTATCGGGGGGAGCCTGTTTGCTAGCTGAGCGACACTATCCTTCGTGGATGTGCCAAAATTGAGAATTAGAGAGTTCAGCACGAGCTTCCACATACGTACGTAAGGCGGTATCGGGTTACCTTTCTCGTCCACCAGCCCGTACATCTGCTGGTAGTATAGTGTCAGATTCTTCCTTATGACTTCCAGCTCCGTTGGGGATAGCGTTCGCCCGCCACGGAGAAGAGCTTGAATGTCGCCCTGCACAGACTCTCGTACTATAGCCTCATAAATTCTCTGCGAGTAACCACTTCCCTCCATGACCGCTGCGACCAGGATTAGAATGGCTATGTACGAGAGCAGTAGCAGTAAGCCCCTTCGCGCGATTACCCGCCCCAGCCCGGACATCGTAAACCCCGACTACCGGGGCAGAGCACCCAACACTATAAGATAAATCCTTTTCTTCATGTATAAGGAGGAATTTACAAGAAGACTGGTAAAAAAAGTTAATTATTCTCTTCCTGGTATCTACGCAGGCTTAGGCTTGCGCAGTAGCAGCAGTACAGCAAGCAGCAGTGCGATTATCGAGAGCGCTAGCGCTACGTAGAGCATTGTCTGCAGCGAGGACAGCTGCGCCTCGACGCTAGTCAGCCTCTCGGCCTGCTGCGTTACCTTTGACTCGATAGTACCGATTCTGGCAGAGGCGCTCTGCACTGCCTGCTCGAGGGAGCTGACCCTGGTGGTGACTCCCTCGAGCGCCTTCTCGAACGCTGCTCTCTGCAGGCTCACTATCTCAGCAGTGGTAGCAGTCTCGAAGACCTCCTTCCTGATATCGGGCACTGCCACCACGTCAGAGTACGCGATCAGCTGTACCGCGTACTTAGCTCCGGGCGTGAGACTGGCTGTGAAGGATGATGGGAGCTTGATGGAGAAGCTATAGTCGCTGACTTTCTGCGCTTCGGCAAACGTGAGGATGTTGCCAGCTGGGTCACGCAGTATGTACTTCACGTGAAGCGGCGGCAGCCCTGCAACGTCAACCGTTATGCTCGCATCACTGCCTGGCACCACCTTGCCGGCAAGCGGTGATTCTATCTTCACGCTCTTGATGGTAGCTGGAGCAGGTACTCCGATGTACCAGTCACCAGGCTTGAACGGGTAGGTTGGGTCGCGGAAGGCTGTGAGCTCCAGCACCTGGGCATCCTTGTCGAGCTTTGTGAGCATGAATGGACCAGTGCTTATCCAAGCATTGCCGTACTTGTTTATCCAATCTATGTCCGCCTTAATCCTATTGTTCCATTCATCAAGCGTTAAAAGCCCATTGCAGTACCTGTTCACTATGTTAAACACCTTTTCGTTGTTCAAGTACGACTGCAGCGTCTCTTTGACCTTAGCGACGTGCGATGGGTACACCAGGCTGAACCACTCGTACCCTGCTCGCTGGTAGAGCACGTACTTTGTCTCATTCCTCCTGTCAAGCGCCAGCTCGAAGGTCGCCTGGTGGATCTCAACAGGGTTGCTAACACCGACCGCCGCCATATCTGCAATGTAGTTCTCGTCGAAGTGCCAGTAGTCTATGTATACCGTTACCCGCTTGTTCTGCACGTCGAACTCGAAGCCCTTTATCATGTCCAACGTCTGCCTAAGGTTGGAGACTACTCTGGGCTCAAGCTTGCTTCTAACGGGGTCGTAGGCTAGGTCGAAGGTGTAGGCCAGAGCCCCCACAACATCGGCCATTGTGATCGTTACCCCGTTGTGGAACTTTGCTCCGACAAGCTTGCTGAGGTCGAAGACCACCTTGCTCGTAGCCTTCGTGCCCGCTGGGACGTTAACCCACCTATCGTTCACGGCATCCCAGATGACTGCCGTGGTCGGCACGTCAAGCTTCCCGTCCGGTCCCGCGGTGGTGACCACGTAGCGGGTCCTGAAGGGTATCGGGAGCCCGCTGAACGGGTGCCGCCATGTAGAGGGGTCGGTGGTCGCCCTCATAAAGTCCACGCTGTAGACATCCGTGAAGCCTCCCCAGACGTTCCAGGCGCTCGTGGCGGTCCATACCCACAGGTGGCCCACCTTCAGCTCCTTCCTGCCCTCAACATAGGCTTCGCGCAGGTTCCATATGCCTCGCAGCCCAGCTCCAAGATCTACGGTGATCCCCTTTACATAGTCGCGGACGGGCCATGTGTCCAGCCTCGTGGCGATCCAGACCCTTATGCCCTCCTGTATGATCATCTCCGTGGCCTTCCTATAGAGCTCGTCCCTCTCCGCCTTGCTCTTGTACTGGGACTGGTATATGCGGAGGGTCAAGTCATCGATGGTATCGTTCCTGTAGTTCCAATAGCCAGTCTCGGCCCAGCCGGGCATGTAGCCAACCCATGGGGCGCCGAACTGCGCGATAGTGCCGGAGTCGTACTTCTCCAGCGCGCCCTTACCCCACCCCTCGGTGTAGATGTGCCACCTGAACTCGGCTGGGTCTGAGCCGTAGACTGCGTCTATTGCGTCGGCAAAGGTCATGAGAAGCTCTTCGACATCGAAGCCTAGCCTCTTCAGCTCGGCTGAGACTGTGAACCCTATGTCCTTCCTCTCGTCCTCCACCCTGATGATGAACTTCACTCTCACGGGCTTGCCGTCGTAGAGCCACTTACCGCCACTCTTCACAGCACCTATGCTAGTCATAACGCTAGTTATCATCTGGTCGGCGCGGGCAGGGTCATACCCGAACTCATACTTCGCGATGATATCGGCTATCACGGCGTAGTCGGGGTCGTACTGGCTGAGGAAGGTGTACATCGGGACCGCAAAACCCTTCAGTATCGTCCCGGTGATTGTGGCCCTGTCTACAATGTAGTTCATTGCGAGCCGTATATCCTTGAACGCAAACGGGTTCACTCCTACACCGGGCTTGGCTCCTAGCTCTACTACTGTGTAGACCTTCCCCGTAGCCTTATCCTTCTCGACGCGAATTCCTGTGATTGCGCTGACCGGCACACCCAGCCTAGTCGCTGCCTCCCTAGCTGAGAGATTACCCTCAAGCCTTTCCACAGCAACTGGCGCGGGGTTGAGAATTAAGTCTATCAGACCAGCGGGCGCCTGAACCAGTACTACTCCGGGAACACCCTTCAGCTGTGCGGCCTGAGCAGGTCTCAGGCTATAGAGGTACATGTCAATAGTACCAGCCTTAATCGCGTCTGGTACCTGTTCGACAGTGAGTCTTGTCGCCACAATCTTGTCGCTCGCAGGACCCACCGTAGCAGGCTGTGATGCTGTTAATGGCAGCGAGAAGGTTGCGAGGGCTACGATGAGGCATGCGAGGATTGCTATAACTCTAGCCTTATTCATGCTTCCACCTTGTTCGGCCTTTTACTTTGAGCTGAACAATAAATACTTTTCGTATAGCACTAGGCGTACTCCGGGTAACCTGATTTGCTATCCCTTGAGGAAGCCGCGCCGCCTTCGAGGTAGACAGTAAAGGGAGGCGAAGATAAGTGCAAATGCGGCGAATACCAATATGTTGTCTCTTAAGGCAAAAACACTGTTGCCATCCAAGTTCCTAATGGTAAAAACGTAAAGGTAATTGATATGATCTATTACTATATCATTAATATCTCCGAAAAGCATTACTTCCTTAGTACCCTTTGAGAAGAAGTACGCGTTCATGCTTGTCTGAGAAGCATTGGCAAAGTACACTACAATATTTACACTTACAGGTGCAGAGAAATTACTTGCAATCTTCACTCTGATATTATTATAAGTAAACGCTACAGTGATGTTTGAGAAAAGATAGCCAGGAGCATAGTAAACCACATTATAGTAGTTTTGCCGTATACAATGGACTATGTAGGGCTTAGCCGGCGTGTAGCCCGGGTACTCGGCATAAAGCATCATATCTCTGTTAACGAATATCTCGCTGGTGTTTAAATCTCTAGGTAAATTTATCTTAGTAGTATTTTTCACTAGAATAGTTCCATTTGGGTTGCTGTAACCTATTACTTCTTCAATAGTTTTATTCATTATTTGTATTATTAATTTTATCGGTGCTGTTCTGTTACTATAGTTTCTTGTGTATAGTTTCATATCATGCACTATCACGTAGAGGTACTGCTCCCCAGGTGTTATCCTTGCGGAGACCTTGGAAGTACCTAGGGATATTTTAATGTCCGCTGCTGCAAGAGTGTATATTATCAGCAACAAGATTGCAAAAATTGTTAAAAAGCATTTAACCCTGCTTCTAAGGAGTCTCCAAGCGTTCCTAGTCTTGCTTTTGCGCTTGGTGGAGGGCATTCGTGGAAAGCCTGGGGGAGGGTTTAAAAAGTATTATGACCTGTTTTTCAGGCCGGAGGAGAGGTGCACAGCAAGGTACAGCGGATGATAACTATAGCTTTGAGCTTCCTAGCTGTGTCTGTGGTGTTCTCGCTTTTAGGCTCCGTAAGCTCTGAGGAACACCTCCAGTTCTTCAACGAGGTACATGTGAACGAAGGTACCAGGATTTTGAAGGTTAGCCAGCTAATAAACGATACCAATTTTATATCTATAAACTGTTTGAATATAAATTTAACATTAAATAATTTAAAAAATAATACGGAAATATTGTTAGATGTTTACGAGAAAGACCTGCCCAGGTCCTTGAGAATCAGCCCTGGAGGGAAGGCTGTGATCAGCTTAAAGCCTCCTTACAACGCCTACACCTTTGTCCTGGAGGGAGAGAGGTGCCCCGGCCTATATGTGGAAGCAGACTGCTTGAGAGTAACGTACCCCTACAGGTATCTCAGCGTGGTTTCTCTGATCTTCTTCTTCATGGGCACGATCTTGCTTGTGAACAGCCTGTTCCGGGAGCTCCCGAACTCTCTGCGAGAAAGCGATGAAAGTAAACGGGAGATCTTCTAGTACATGTTTATAAAGCCGGGGGCGGTGCTACCGCTGGGATGGTGGACGAGAAGGATCTCGAGATAGTGAGGCTGCTGTCGGAGAACGCGAGGAGGACTCTGACAGAGATAGCGGAGAGGCTGGGCATCAGCGACGTCGCCGTGAAGAAGAGGATTGACAAGCTGGAGAGGGAGGGGGTGATCAAGAAGTACACGGTTGTCGTGGAGCCGAAGAAGCTTGGCTTCAACGGGGTGGCGCTCGTGGGCATCGACACCGAGCCTGATAAGGTGCTGAGCGTGGCGAGCGAGGTTGCGAGCAAGGAGTACGCGGCGGCGGTCTACGTGACCACCGGGGACCACATGGTGATGGTGGAGGTCTGGACGAGGAGCAGCAAGGAGCTCATGGCCGTGCTGGAGGAGATAGGGAGGATAGACGGCGTGAAGAAGGTCTGCCCCGCCATCGTGCTCGAGAGGATCAAGTAGCAGGCCTGCTCCGCAGGAGGGAGCGGAGGAGCAGCAGGACCTTTGCCTGTAGCCTCAGCTCGCTGGGGCTTCTCCCGAGCGTGAGCAGGCCCTTCTCCCTGAGCTTCTCGATGGCCCTGCCCAGCTCGTCCTCCCTCATCCCCGCCAGCCTCGCCGCCTCGGGGAAGGTGCCGCCCCTTGCCAGCGCCTCGAGGACGCGGGCTTCCTCCTCGCTCAGCTCCGGGGGCTCTGCAGGCAGCAGCCTGTCGAGGATGCTGACGAGCGCCTTCTCGACGAGCTCCGCGAGCTCCTCGGGGCTCGCGAAGTGCACGTACTCTGGGAGGAGGATCACCTGCACCCCCAGCTCCTCCGCGAGGGCTCTCGCCGAGTCGTCCGAGAAGCCGCGCGCGAGGATCAGGGGCTTCGCGCCGAGGAGCCTCGCGTTCGTGTACGCCTGCCTGACGTCGGTCACGCTGATCCTGCCCGACTTCACCTCCACGGCGTAGAGCTCGCCCTGCTTGCGGGCCACGAGGTCCACCTCTGCTATCTCCGAGGAGCCCTTCACAATCTTCTCGCGCCTCCCAAGCACCTCGAAGCCCTCGCTCTCGAGCACGAAGAGCGCCAGCTGCTCTGTCCAAAAGCCCCTAGACACGCTCGACCACCTCCAGCCGCGGCTCCGAGACCCACATGCTCTTGAACATGCTCCTCGCCTCCTCGAGGGTTAAGAGCTCGCCGGCGCCTGCCGCTCTCCTCTCCTCCAGCCTCCACCTGGCGGCAGAGGGCGTGAAGCGCCACAGCGCGTAGCTCCAGAACTCCTCCCACTGCGACACGGCTGAGTAGAGCCTCCGGAACTGCATGCGGGCTGCGTGCTCCACGAGCCCCTCGTCCTCGAGGGGGTAGGCCCTGGAGAGGGTTAGCTCGTAGAGGCTCCTGTAGGGGCACAGGGAGCATGACACCCTTGGCAGCCCGTCGAGGTAGTGCGGGTGCACGAGGCCGCGCTCCCTGAGGACCTGGGCCACCGCGAGGGCGGGGAGGTCGTAGACGAGGTTCAGGGTCTTCCCGGCTATGTACGCGCCCCTGGAGAAGGCTAGCGAGAGCCTCTCCATCCTCTTGCCAGACTCGGCCAGCCTCTCCGCCCTGGCTTCGTAGTCGGGGGAGAGCCTCCTCCGGGCCTCCCTGAGAGCACGCATCTTGAGGGATGTGCACCACCTGGAGCCTCTGCGCGGCAACCCTTCCCTGCTTAGGTAGAACAGCATCTGGCCTCTGTTCGCCTCCACGACCTCAAGGTCGTACCCGAGCTTCCCGGCTATGCGCTCCGCGTGATCCACGCTGCTCGGAGGCTCGAGGTAGGGCACGTGGACGTACACGGGCGTCACCCTGAAGCCCACCCGCTCGCTGAGCAGCGAGATCAAGAGCAGGTTGAGCGAGCTGTCCTTGCCACCGCTGAAGTCAACGAGCACGTGACGCCCCCTTAGCTTATCACCGACAACCGCCGCTGCCTCGGCCACCCTCTCCTCGAGGTTCGCAGGAGAGATCCTCGGCTCCAGCGGGGGCTCGTAGAAGGCTCGAAAGAAGGTGGTGCCGCCGCTGTGCAGAAGCCCCCAGTTACCCTCCCACAGGTAGTACCTGGAAGACCCATCGGCGAAGACCTCCAGGTAGTCGGAGAACGTGCGCACAAAGCCTGCAAGCCTGCCCTCCCTGAAGAACGGGTAGTACTCCATCATAGCGCGCCCACCCCCGCAGGTTTGGGGAGGCATCGAGGCACACGGTCTCCCAGCGGCTTTAGCGCGGCGCTACCGCGCCACCAAATACCCGGCTTTCTCCGCGGGTGGGAGCTAGCCACCCGAGTGGCCTCCAGCTTCAGCGGGGTTAGAGAGGCTTTCGGTCTACTAGGCACGCGCACACCGGCTAAAGGATCTCGACCCTGATCCTCCCCTCGAGAGCCTTCCTGAAGCTCTCGGCGTCGCGCTCACTGCCCACGATCTCCCCGTAGTGCATGGGAACCGCCACCTTTGGCTCTATAACCAGCGCAGCCTTCGCGGCCTCCCGAGCGTCCATCACGTAGACACCGCTGACCGGGAGCAGCGCGATGTCGACGACGCCGCGTAGCCGCTCCATCTCAGGTATGTAGTCCGTGTCACCGGCGTGGTAGATCGTGACGCCGGCCAGCTTGACCAGCACGCCTATTCCCTGGTACTCCCTGGGGTGGAAGGACTTCTGCACGTTGTACGCCGGGACCGCCCTAAGCTCCACCCCCTGGATAACGATGCTGTCGCCTGGGCGCAGCAGCTTGTAGGAGTAGCCGAGGCCCTTCACCTTCTTCTCACAGTTGACACTAGCCACAATCACCGCGCTCGGCTTCGCAACCTTGGAGATGTCCTCGGGGCTGCAGTGGTCGTAGTGGTCATGAGTGCAGACCACGATGTCCCCGTCGCGGGGCGCTCTAGCTACTCTGAAGGGGTCTATGTAGACCACCTTCCCGCCTCCTGAGACTCTGAAGGCCGCGTGGGAGAGCCTCTCAAGAACAATGCCGCTATACTCGAGCCTGCCCATACCTGCTCGAGAAGGTTGGCGCGCACCCTGCATTAATTACTTTCTCGGCGCCTTGGCTTCTGCGCTCATGGCAGCTTCTCCGGAAGCGTGGAAGGGCGGCCCCCGACCGTGGCAAATACCCCGCGTGTTCAGGAGAGCCTGATAAGGGGGTCGCCCTGCCTGACCGTGGCGCCCTCCTTCACGTAGACCTCCTCCACCACGCCCTCTGCGTCGGACTTCACCTCAACCACTGTCTTCATCGACTCTATGAGCACCAGGGTGGAGCCTTTCTCAACGCGGTCTCCCCGCTCCACGGCGACCTTGGAGACCCTCCCCGTGATCGGGGCGCGGACGATACCCTTGCCGACTGGAGGTGGCTCAACCCTTTTGACAACACCCGACTGGAAGACGGAGAGCACGGTCTCCAGGGGGCTGGCGCCCTCGGGGGTCTCGACCTCGACCTCGTACACCTCGCCATCCAGGACGACGATGAAGCGCTTCTTCAAGCTTCCACCTCCGCGGAAGCGGGGTCGTCTATGTCGAGAGCTCTTGAGAGCCTCCAGGCGGAGACGGGCCTATGCACCGCTTGCGCGGCACGCCGCGAGGCTCGTGAGCGAATGTACGCGATCACCGCGGCGAGCACCGCCGCCCTCTTGCCCGGCAGCATGATCTACACCGGCGGCACCCCGTGCTTCCTCGGCGGGCGGGGATGTTTCTCGCGCTTGTCCAGCAGGTGGAGCAGCGCCCTGTACAGGTAGGCCCTGGTCTCCCTGGGCAGCACCACGTCGTCAACGTAGCCCCTGGCGGCGGCGACGTAGGGGTTGGCGACCTCGGCCCTGTACTTCTCGGCGAACTGCTTCGCCAGCTCCTCGGGGTTCGGGGCCTTCTCCAGCTCCCTCCTGTAGATCACCTCGATAGCCCCCTCGGGCCCCATCACCGCTATCTCCGCGGTGGGCCACGCGATCACGTAGTCCGCGCCGAGGTGCTTGCTCCCCATCGCGATGTACGCCCCGCCGTACGCCTTCCTCATGATGACGGTGAGCTTGGGGACCGTAGCGTCGGAGTAGGCGTAGATGATCTTCGCACCGTGCCTTATCACGCCTCCGTGCTCCTGCACAGTGCCCGGGAGGAAGCCGGGCACGTCGACCAGCGTGACGATCGGGAAGTTGAAGGCGTCGCAGAAGGTTACGAACCTCGAGATCTTGTCCGAGGAGTCTATGTCGAGGCAGCCCGCCATGTAGGCCGGCTGGTTCGCCACGACGCATACAGGGTAGCCGCCCAGCCTCGCGAAGCCCACCACCGCGCTCTGCGCGAAGAGGGCGTGCACCTCGAGGAACGAGCCCCTGTCGAAGACGCGGGCTATGACCTCCCTCACGTCGTAGGGCTTGACCGGGTCCTCGGGCACAACGCTGTCGAGAGCCGGGTCCTCGCGCAGGGGGTCGTCGCCCGTGTCCAGGAAGGGCGGGTCCTCAGCGTTGTTGCTGGGCAGGTAGCTGAGCAGCCTCTTGATCAGCCGTACCGCTTCCAGGTCGTCCTCGACCACGAAGTGCGCCACGCCGCTCCTGGTAGCGTGGACTTCGGCGCCGCCCAGGCTCTCGTGTGTGACGTCCTCGCCCACAGAGGCCTTGACGACCTTGGGGCCCGTGATGTACATGTAGCTCTTCCTCGTCATCACGATGAAGTCCGCCAGCGCGGGGGAGTACACCGCGCCGCCGGCGCAGGGGCCGAGGATGGCGACTATCTGCGGGACCACCCCGCTCGCCATAACGTTCCTGTAGAAGATCTCACCGTAGCCCTTCAGCGAGTCCACTCCCTCCTGGATGCGCGCGCCGCCCGACTCGTTCAGCCCGACGACTGGGACCCCGATCTTCACAGCTAGCTCGAGCAGCCTGGCGATCTTGGACGCGTGCATCTCGCCGACGCTGCCACCCATGAAGGTGAAGTCCTGGGCGTACACGGCGACCCTCCTTCCATCCACGGTGCCCAGGCCCGCGATCACGCCGTCGCCGTACGCAACCCTCGACTCCATGCCGAAGCCTGTAGCGCGGTGCCGTACAAAGCGGCCGATGGGTACGAAGGAGCCCTTGTCGAGCAGTGCCTCCACTCTCTCCCACGCGGTGAGCTTGCCCTGCTCGCGCAGCTTCTGAGCAGCTGCGGGGTCGGCCACCTCAGTCTTTTTCCTAAGCTCTAGGAGCTGTGAGAACCTGTCACCCATCGGCTACCCGCCTCAGCTTACCTCCAGCACCCAGGCCTCGTACTCCACCCCGCCTATGTTCACGCGGACGAGCTCAGCACCCTTCTGGACGATGTCTGTGAGCAGCTCGAAGTAACGCTGCAGCCTGTGAGCCGCCTGGAGCCAGTCGCCGTTATCGCTGAGAAGCGACGGGGGGACCTTCAGCGCCGCGAGGAGGCGCCCGCTCACCCCGTTCTGCCCGTTGGGCTCCGTGCTCAGCTCGACCCCGCTGCTCAAGGGCACCTTCCTCTCGGCGGGCGCGCGAAGCCCCTTCACCGAGACGTAGGCCCTCCCCTCCGCGAAGACGCTCAGGCTCCTCTCCACGTAGAGAGCCGACCAGGTCCCAGCCTTCCTGCCATCCACTGCCACCGCGGCAGGCCCGGTGACAGCGGCGAGCACCGGGTGCGAGGTCTCCACGAGCAGCTCGCCACCTCTGAGCTCGATCGCAGGGGCCATCAGGGGGTTTAAGCACAGCAGGTTTGCAGCCGCGTGAGCATACCTGTCGAGGGAGGCCGAGGGTGCTGGCGACAGGAACGCCTTTTCAGCTACGCGTAATACGATCGTCATACCTGGCTGGAGAGGCTGACGGCCCATGTGGTATTTAAGCGTTGTCGAGGGGTTCATCAGCAAATGCCGAAAGCCCGCAGGGGCCTCTCGACGAGTTTTTCGCGCACGCGATTAGACGACCCAGTCTTCAACGTCGGTCCTCCTCAGCACGAGAACCCGCACGAGACCTGCGAGGAGCACCACCAGCCAGAGCACCTGGTAGAAGAAGAGGTAGAGCGGGTAGAGGTAGGCCTCTGAGCGCATGGACAGCTTCTTCGATGCGGTGATGTGCCAGGTTGTGAAGACGAGCAGCGTGGCCAGCAGCGGGGCTGCTGTGAGCAGGTAGGCCAGCTGGATGTGAAGCGTGACGAGCGTGGCCACGGGTAGCAGCTGCGAGACCAGGGATGATAAGCCTATTAGCAGCAGCGCAGCCGCTTTGAAGCGGCCCAGGTTGTACAGGATAAGGGTCATTGCGAACGTGATGAGCGATGGTAGAAGCAGCACTAGGCCGGGCAGCAGCACGTGCGGCATCTCCGCCACCGCTTTGAGGAGCACGCGGTAGTTCCTGCGGAGCCAGTCGGAGACACCTACCGCCCACCTCTTGCGCTGCCTGTACCACTCACCCCAGCTCGCCGGCGGGTAGTTGAGCACGTAGGTAGAGTCCACGAAGGTGTACCTGAGGCGGTGGAGGAAGCACTTGAGCCCAAGGTCGAAGTCCTCCGTCAGCGTCGCGGGGAAGCCCCCAAGGCTCTCGAGGGCCTCCCTCCTGATCGCGAAGGCTGCACCGTTGAACGCCACGGTGTAGCCTGAAAGCCTCGCCATCAGCATGCTGGCGAAGTTCACCGCCACGTACTCGATGCGGACTAGCCTCGCCAGCAGCGACCGCCCGGCGATTACCTTCTTCACATCCGCCACGTCGTAGCCCCTCATAGCCTCCACTATCTTGCCCAGGAAGCACTCGTCCTCCACAGCCACGTCATCGTCGAGGAAGACTAGCACCTCCCCGCTCGACAGCTCAACTGCCTCGTTAAGCGCGTGCACTTTACCCCTTCTCTCATTGCTCACAACAAGCTTGCACCCGAGCTTCTCCAGGGCCTCTACCACATCGGGAAGAGGCTCATCCACAGCGACGATCACTTCCTTTCGAGGGTAGCTGTCGCCGAGCAGGCGCTCCACAAGCTCTACAAGCTCTCTCCCACCGCGGTAGGCCGGGATGATCACGGAAACTGTGGGCAGCTCGGCCTCCCTGCCGCCTAGGCCGCCAGCGCACCCCGATGAACACACTCACGCCTAACACCCGCTGGGAATAAATCTTTACCTAGCATCAGCTGATGCGTGGCCGAGAACCGCGTGTCCGCTCTGGTGCAGCTCATGGAGCACCTGGCCAGGCGCAGCATGTACAATAATGTGGGCAGGGTCACTCTGCAGGAGCTCCTCGAAGAGGGGTTCACGAGGGACGAGATAACCTCGGCTGTCAGAGAGCTGGGGAGGAAGTACAGGGTTGTCGTTGTGGGGGACTACATCAAGGTGTACTTCTGATGCGGATCGTCTACATCGACTGCCTGGGCACGCCTATCGGGGAGCTGTGCGTAGCCGTCTCAGACGGCCTGGCGCTGGCAGTGCACAGGCATAGCAGAGTGCTCGAGATCGCCAGGCGAAGCTCTCCAGACGTGAGGGAGGGGGGTGAGGCTCGCGAGCTTGCCGAGGAGCTGCGCGAGTACTTCGAAGGCGAGAGGGCGAGCTTCTCCTTCGACCCGGCGATGCCGGTTAACCCCCTGCGCGCCGCGGTGTACTCCGAGGTCAGAGGGATCCCCTACGGCTCTACAGCCACCTACGGGGAGATCGCCCGGAGAGTGGGCACGCACCCCAGAGTTGTCGGCCACGCGCTGAGGAGGAACGAGGTCCTCATACTAGTACCCTGCCACAGGGTTGTGGGAGCGCGGGGACTGGGGGGCTTCGAGCTCGGCCCGCGCGCGAAGGAGATCCTCCTGAACCTCGAGCGCGCGAGGAAGCCGCTGGGGGACTCCCCGACCACGCGTGGTCTCAGCAGGGTGTGATGTCCTCACCTGTCGGACCACTGGCGGTTTCATCAGGCGGGAGTGTGCATCGCCACGGCTTTAAAACACTTACACAGAGAGGGGAACAGGTTTTAATTAGCGCGCGTGCGAGTAAGCCCGTGACGGTGGTCCTCAGCTTCTGGGGTAAGGGGGGTGTCGGCAAGACAACCCTGTCGAGCTCGCTTGCCGTGCGCCTGGCGGAGAGGGGTTACAGGACGCTGCTGATCTCCACGGACTTCGTACCCTCCCTGGGCGACGTCCTGGGCCTAGAGGTGCCGCCCCGCCCCACGAAGGTTGCGGAGAACCTTTACGCCGAGCAGCTCACCGAGGACAGCATCATCGAGCTCTGGAAGCAGAGGTTCGGGGAGGAGGTCTACAGGGTGGCTTCAAGCATATTCCCCGTGGGTAGGGAGGTTATCGACTACGTGGCTGGGGCTCCGGGGATTGTGGAGGAGTTCGCCCTCTACTACGTGTACGAGCGGGCGCGCAGCGGCGGGTACGACTTCCTCGTCTGGGACACCATGGCCACGGGCGGTGGGCTGCGCATGCTCAGGATAGAGAAGGAGTTCTACGACCACCTTGGCGACGCCGTCAAGATGTACCTCAAGGTGAAGGGCGTGATCGAGAAGATAAGGACGGGCGCCGCAGACCCCCTGGAGCTGATCGAGTCGTGGAGAAAGCTCGCCTACGACGTCCTCGAGTTCCTGCGGTCCAGCAGCCACAGAGCCTTCCTGGTCGCAAGGCCCATGTACGTGGACCTCCAGGTTGCGCGGCGCGTGTACCAGGAGCTTCTATCCTTCGGGATCCCGCTGGGAGGGCTCTTTCTCAACATGCACATCAGGGAGCAGCCCTACCTCGAGGTGGAGGAGGAGTACAGGAGGTTCCTGCCCCAGGGTTTCCCCATCTTCACAGTGCCCCTCCTCAGCAGGTCTCCAAGGGGTCTGGAGGAGCTTAGAAGGCTGCTCAGCGACGTACCTGTGGAGGAGCTTGTACAGACGGGAAGAGCCTAAGCGCGGCTGCTCAGCCTCTCTACAGCTGGCCCCTCCCCCTCAGGAACCTCTCAATCGTGGATATCACAACAGGTATTACCTCGGGCGCCTGAGCGTTCGCGGATATCGTCACCAGCTTGCCCTTCCTCTCGTAGTAGGATATTATGGGGGAGAACTGCTCCCTGTAGAGCGCGAGCCTCTCGGCTATAACCTCGGGCCTGTCGTCCTTTCTCACGACCAGCGGCGCGCCGCACTTATCGCAGGTCCCGGGGAAGCGCGGCGGCATGTACTTCACGTGGTATATCGCGCCGCACTTCGAGCAGACTCTCCTGCCGCTCAGCCTCTCCATGATCACGCTGTCGTCGGCGACGAAGTTCAGTACCAGGTCGGGGGGCGCGAAGCCCTCCAGGGCCTCCGCCTGGGCTAGAGTCCTGGGGAAGCCGTCGAGAATGAAGCCGCGCCGGCAGTCGTCCTGGAAGAGCCTAGCCTTGACGACCTCCACCACGATCTCGTCGGGTACGAGGAGACCCCTCTCAAGGTAGTACTGCACCTTCCTGCCGAGCTCGCTGCCTCGCTTGACCTCCTCCCTGAAGATGTCCCCGGTGGATATGTGGGGGATCTGGAAGCGCTGGGAGACTGCCTGGGCGTACGTGCCCTTGCCGACGCCTGGAGGGCCTATGAACACGAGCTTCATCCGCCCCTTCACTCGCTTGTGCAGCACCCCGCTTTAAAGCGTTTTTAAACCAGCCTGCTTAGCAAGATGCAGAACAAGTTTTATTTAAAGGCCTAGCGCACGTGGAGGTGCATGAGCTGGGAGTACGAGGATCTCGTGCTGAAGGCTGTTGACTATGCTTTATCACTGGGCGCCGGGTACGCTGAGGCCCGCTACCACAAGGTTGCTCGGAGTGGCGTGGCGACCAGGAATGGGGAGTTCATAGGTCTTGAGAAGAGCTTCAGGGAGGGTGTGGCGGTGCGGGTTCTCGTCGGCGGCGCTCTAGGCTTCTCCTCCACGGACACGCTCACCTGGGATGGCGTGAAGACCGCCGTGGACGAGGCGTTCGCGAAGGCGAGGGCGCACAGCAAGCTGATGAAGCACCCGATCGAGCTGAGCCACGAGAGGCTGGGCAGGGCTTCCTACGAGGCTCTCGAGAAGAAGAAGGCCTCTGGCGTGAGCGTGGAGGAGAAGGTCGCGTACTGCGCCGACGTCTGGAAGCATGTCAGCACCGCGACAACGACAGCGAGGGTGGCTACGCTCACGATGTCTCTCGGCGAGAGCGTCGAGGAGAAGGTGGTCGCCAACAGCGATGGAGCCCTCATCAGGAGCAGGGTCCCCCGCGTCTCTATCTGGTACAACGTCGTCGTGACCATACCCTCGAAGGGGACTGTGCAGAGGTTCTTCTCCCACGCGGCCTCCGGCGGTTACGAGTGGGTGGAGAAGTGGGACGTCCTGGGCTACCTCCCGGGGGATGTCAAGACGTTTGAGAGGATAATCCTGGAAGCGGTTAAGCCCCCCACCGACAGGCCTGTGGACGTGGTCGTCGGCAGCGAGATCGTGGGCTTGATGGTGCACGAGAGCTGCGGCCACCCGAGCGAGGCCGACAGGATACTGGGCCGCGAGGCGGCGCAGGCCGGGAAGAGCTTCATAAAGCCCGACATGCGGGGCCAGCGGATAGGCAGCGAGGCGGCTACGGTGATCGATGACCCGACGATACCCGGCAGCAACGGCTTCTACCTCTACGACGACGAGGGTGTCCCCGCGCGGCCCCGCTACCTGTACAAGGAGGGTGTGATCAACGAGTTCCTGCACAACCGCTGGACGGCAAAGGTCTTCGGCACTCAGAGCAACGCGGCTGCGCGGGCCATGGACCATGCGAGCGAGCCCATAATCAGGATGGCGAACACGTACTTCAAGCCGGGAGACCACACGCTCGAGGAGCTCATCGAGGGCGTGAAGTACGGCGTATACATCAAGAGCTACATGGAGTGGAACATCGACGACGAGAGGTGGAGCCAGAGGTACGGCGGGCTCGAGGCATACCTCATTGAGAACGGCGAGCTGAAGCACCTAGTCAAGAACCCCGTCCTAGAGATCACGACTAGAACCTTCTACAGCAGCGTCGACGCCGCCGACAGGAACCTGGAGTTCTACGCGGGGACGTGCGGCAAGGGCGAGCCTATGCAGGGCGTCCCCGTGTGGTTCGGCGGGCCTAACGTCAGGCTGAGGAACATCCAGCTGAGGGTGATCGCGTGATGTCCGAGCTGATCGAGGTAGGGGTTAAGCTCAGGGACAGAGCGCTGAGGGAGGGCTTCGAGGAGGCTGCTGTGCTGGTCACCCACACGGAGAGCCTGATGGTGAAGTTCGCGAACAGCGAGCCGAGCGTCGTTCAGAGGTGGAGCAGCCGGGAGGCAGGCGTCTACCTGGCTAAGAACCAGCGGCTGCTCGGGACCAGCGTGCCCGTTGGCTCGCTGGAGGAGGCCTACCGCCTGATAAGCGAGCTCCACTCGCTGCACGCCAAGGTACCCCCCTCCATGCTGTACGCGCCGCTCCCGGAGCCCGAGAAGCCTCAGCCCCTCGAGGGGCTCGTGGACAGGAAGCTCATCGACGTCCTGCACGACCCCTCCAGCGTCAGCGAGGCTGTGGTGGAGGCCGCGCTCAGGCATAGCATCGACTACTTCGCCGGCATGTTCCAGGTGAGCTACGAGAGGAAGGCGCTTGTCACGAGCAAGGGCGCGGAGCTGGAGGAGGAGGCAACAAGCCTGAAGATGTACATCAGGTCGTTCGCCGGCGAGGGGTCCGGCCAGTGGGCTCTGGGCAGCAGGAGGTTCGACCTGAGGAGGATAGAGGAGGTTGCCAGCACTGCTTCGAGGCTTGCCTTCGAGAGCAGGAGGCAGGAGGACATGCCTCCGGGCAAGTACGACGTGATCCTCTCCCCAATGGTGGTGGGGAACTTGTTCAACATCGTGGCTGACATGGCGACAGCGTCATCCATACTCATGGGGGCCTCGATCTTCGTGAACAAGGCTCCAGGCGACAAGGTGGCCTCTGAGCAGCTCACAATCATAGACGCCCCAAGGAACAGCGAGCTTCCCGGCTCCACCGCGTTCGACGATGAGGGGGTACCCACGTACTCGAAGCCCATCGTGGAGAAGGGAGTCCTGGCGAACATCCTCCACAACACGAAGACCGCGGCGAAGTTCGGGGCCCGGAGCACTGGTAACGCTGGGTTGATATTCCCGAGGGTCTGGGCCCTCGAGGTCCTTCCGGGCGGCTACAGCCTGGACGAGATGATCCGGGAGGTGAAGGAGGGGCTCGTCGTCACGAACAACTGGTACACTAGGCTGCAGAACTACATCGAGGGGACCTTCTCCACGATCACCAGGGACGCAGTCCTCATCGTGAGGAACGGCGAGGTCGTGGGCGCTGCCAGGAAGATGAGGATCGCGGACGCTCTGCCACGCATGCTCAACAACATCGCGGCCATCGGGAGGGAGGTCTACGACATACACTGGTGGGAGGTGGATACCCCGACGAGAGCGCCGTACATACTCTTCAGGGAAGTGAGCACGTCGAAGCACACCGCCTAGGCTCCTGCCGGCGGAGCAGTGGTGGTTTCTTTCTCCTTCCTTCTCCTAGCCAAAGCGAGCGCTGCAAGCACGGTAGCCGCTACTGCCAGGAGGACTAGGGGGAGCAGCCTCTGGAGCTCCCGGAAGGCAGGGGCAGGAGCGGGAACCCCTGGGAGCGCGGCCCGCTCGTCGAGCACTTTGGAGCCTGAGAGGAGGAGCACCGTGTAGTTGCCAGGGGGCACGTAGGGGAAGACGACCACCCTCCTTTCCCTAGGGTTGAGAAACACCCTTCGGGCCTGGTCGACGCTCCCACCCCTCACCCACAGCACGGAGTACCCGCTGGTTAGGCCCGTGTTCTCGACGACCACGGTCAGCCTCGTGCCTTCGAGGAATACTTCCCGGATGGCTGCCCGCACCTCGGGCGGTACCCCCTCGTACTTGAATCCCGGCAGAAGCAACGCGAAGACGTAGTAGTCGGGAGCCTCCAGCTCGTTGTGGTTCCTCCAAACCAGCCTCCCCTCGCCAGCCTCCGCTGGGCCATTCGCGTACGCCGGGGCCCAGGTGTAGTTCACAAGCCGCGCGCCCTGGAAGCGGAACTCTATGACGTCAATCCAGCTCCTGGGGTCTGAGCTGGTGAAGCTGTCCCTGACCCTGACCTGGTAGGCGCCGTCCCCGAGAGGAGTGACGAAGGCGCTCATGTTGAGGTAGATGAGGACGGGGAAGACGTAGGCCCCAAGGAACTCCTCCATCCTCCCCGCCCCCGATACGTCGCAGTAGACGCGCTCGCCGTACCTCTTATCCATCCTGAGGGTCGCGCGGTACAGGATCCTGTCGGGCCTGTCGGTGAACATGAGGAGGGCGTAGTTGAGGAACTCTCCTGTCGAGTTCCTTAAGTGCGCCTCGACCTCCCTGTCCTCGAAGAGGCTCTTCCCCTCAGCTGTGAAGGGGTGCAGGAGCTCCTCTACGAGCACGGTGCCGTTCCCGAAGAAGGTCACGCGGAAGTTCAGCGCTGTCCAGTAGTTCGGCTGTGCTGAGGCGAGAGCCCACCACGGAGAGAGGAGGAGCAGCAGGGCTAGCGCGAGGCAGCGCCTGGTCATCGCCTAACACCTCTGAACTCGTACTCCACGTACTCTAGGTCCAGGTAGCTAGGGATGCAGCTGCTGGTGAGCGCTGAGCCGTAGTACTTAGTCTCCTCTACGCCGAAGACTATGTGGCGGGCGCTGTACACGCCCACGTTGGGGCTCATCCCGTCCAGCATGTCAACGTCCACCCAGCCGTAGGGGGGTATGTACACCTGGGGCCACATGTGACCTCCCCAGTGCTGGAGCAGCGCCTCGCCCTCCTCCCCCACGGTCGACATGTTGAGCCACATCCTCTGCGAGTAGCTGGTCAGGAGCACACCGTACGCGGTCCTGGCGGGCAGCCCGAGAGCCCTGGCCATGGTCACATAGACGTCCGCGACCTCGACGCAGTCTCCCCGCACGGCGTAGCCCCCGAACGTCCTGATGAGCGCTCTGTCGCTGCCAGCCCGCCCTAAGTTCACCGTGTAGCTGATTCGCGGGAGAACCCAGGAGGCCAGCCTGCTGGCGGTTTCCAAGGGGGAGTCAGCGTAGGCAGCACTGTAGGCTAGCCCCACCAGCGTGAGGTTGTAGGTGTTCCAGTAGGCGGTCTTGGACGTGTACCGCTCAGCAACCGAGAGGGGAGGCCACTCGCCGCGCGCCAGATCCACTCTTATCCTGTAGCCCCTCACGACCACCCTGTACTCGACGCTGACGGCAACCTTCTCGCCCGGCTCCGCGGCGACTCTCACAACGCCCATGACATTGCCGTCCTCGTCCCTGACGAGCCTCAGGAGCGGCGGCTCCACGCGCACGACATAGCTCTCCTGGAAGCTCGTGTTCTGCGGGAGCGCGATGTAGACGAAGTCGTTCAGCGTCACGTTGTGCCTGTTCACGAGGACGAACCTCCCCCTCACACCGTACTCAACCACTTCCTCGACAACGATAGGGCTCGGCTGAGTCCAGACCGCTGAGAGCAGCACCAGCACTACCGCTAGAGCTGGTAGCGCGGAGAGCAGCCTCCTAGCCCGCTGGTCCATTAACCCCCAAGTACGACGCGGTGAAGCCGGGTAATAAAGCGTGCTTGACCGCGCTAGCAGTTCTCCAGAAGGGTGCCGGAGACCCCCCTGACCACCTCTAGCGCTCTCTCAAGGCTGCCAATAGCGGCCCTACCGCCGCTTCTCACGAACTCCACGCAGGCCTCCACCTTGGGACCCATGCTGCCCGGCGGGAAGTGCCCCTCGGAGAGCAGCCTCTCGGCCTCGGAGGCGCAGAGACGTGTGAGCAGCCTGGCGTCGGGCCTGCCGTAGTTCAGGTACACGCCTTCGACGTCCGTGAGTATGACGAGGATGTCTGCGCCGAGCTCCCTGGCGAGCAGCGAGGAGGCAAGGTCCTTGTCTATCACAGCGTCCACACCCTCCAGCCGCCCACCGCGCTCGACAACGGGGATGCCGCCTCCGCCCACCGCGACCACCAGGTCCACCCTGCCGAGCAGCTCTCTTATCACGTCGATGTCCACGATGCGCTTAGGTCTTGGCGAGGGCACTACGCGCCTGTAACCCCTCCCCGGGACGTGCACCAGTTCCCACCCCCTCGCTGCGAGAGCCTCTCGGAGGTGCTCAGGGTAGTAAGGGCCGATGGGCTTCGTGGGCCTCCTGAACGCGGGGTCCTCGGGGTCTACGAGCACGCGCGTGGGCACCACAGCAACCCTGGCTCCGGGGTCGACACTGTTCACAGCAAGCTGGATCAGGTAGCCTATCAGACTCTGGGTCATAGCAACGCAGGCGTGGAGGGGCATGGGAGGGGCCTCGCTCGTGCTCTCCTGCTGCAGGTAGAGGTTCCCCACCTGAGGCCCATTGCCGTGCGTGACCACCAGCTGGTACTCCCTGGAGAGCTCCAGGAGGGAGGGGGCGACCCGCAGCAGGTTCGAGAGCTGCTCCTCGAAGGTGCCCCTCTCCCCCTTCCTCAGCAGCGCGTTGCCACCTAGCGCCAGGACGAGTACAGGCTTCTCCACACAGCAAAGTTACTGAGACGAGATATAAACGCTGGTAGTTGAAAATCTTCGCCCGCACCGGCTTAGCACGTAGCTGGGGCACCACAGCCCACGCGCCCACCAGCTGAGCACAGGCACCCACCAAGCGACCCGGTATGAACGCCTTTTTGCTAGAGGCTGTTCTCCGCTATCGCTGCGTTTATCCGCTCCACGACGCTTCTCACAGCCTCCTCGGCCAGGGTGTATATCTCGAGGAGGCGGAGCGCCTCCTCCGTCAGCTCAGCTGTCCCACGAGCCCTACCGCCGCGGAGCGTCCTCACGAGCTTCAAGCCCAGCCTGTCCTCGAGCCTCCTCAGGTACCTCCAGGCAAAGGAGTAGGAG
>Ga0080004_1102611_pt1 | contig 41846 bp, 40 predicted proteins | sample WasSprMetagenome_FD_69207 | JGI IMG/M metagenome (GOLD analysis project Ga0080004, IMG submission 69207) | Sulfidic aquatic microbial communities from Washburn Spring, Yellowstone National Park, USA - WS (SPADES assembly) (version 2) | ecosystem: Environmental > Aquatic > Thermal springs > Hot...
CTGTGACGTTGTTTCTCAGCCTATTGTTCTCAGATGTGAGAGATGATATCTGAGCCTCTTTAGCATTTACGGTAGAGACATAATTATAGTATAAATATCCTGATAATGCCGCCAAAACAGCTATTATTGTAATGAATATCGCAAGAATCTTTCTATCAGCTTTTTTACTCTCAACACTCATATAAACACCATAAAACTTTTGCAGCATAAAATAAATGTTACACTTCTTAAACAAAAAGATCATGTTTTTTAATCAAATAAATTTATTAATGTATAACCGATACATCAGCCGATTCCTACTAATTTTGTTTAAGCAGTCAGCCGAATCAACTAACGCCGACTGATTCTAATTGATTCAGTTGATTACTGAGAAAAATCAATCGAATCATATTCTTACGATCAAACTATTAATATATCTCCACGTATAACTGATATCACGGTTCCATATTACAATCAGCTTGTTTTAAGCATCAGTCTGTACGTTTTCTAGATCCATAGATCTTTTACGCCGTAGATTCAGGCAGTAGGGTTTTCACCTTAGATCTGCACAAACTTATTTAGTGACAAAAATGATCTGTCTAGATCAATAGTGACTAAAAAGAAAGTTAGAACCCCCCTACTGCTTAGAATCACCGATCAATTTTCAACAGATTTCGTAAGTCTCAGAATAAATACATAGATACCATGAGATACTATGAAAAAACATGAATTGTTCTATCTCTTGAGTCTCAGTCCTCTGAACCACTTCGCACCCTCTCTATCATAAGATTGATATTTCGACCCTACTATCGAGTAGAACTCTGATAATCCCACGACTTTAAATCCTTTTTCTACGCTCCACTTCACATAGGCATCATAAAGATCTTTTCCTTTCACTCTTCCCGAAGGATCTCCTTCAACAAGTTCAGACTCTTCGAGAAACTTTAAAACGGGGTTAGTCTCTCTTATAAGTATCTCCATAATCTCTTCATCAGATTTTCTTTTTATGACCCAGTTATTTCTCTCGAGTTGTTTGCGAGCCCACAACAGAAACATAAAAGCCTCCTTAGGATCAACCTCTAGATTAGGTATTGGTTTGAAATCATCAGGAGGCTTAATATATATCAGGCTCAACCTCTTTATGAACGCTTCGAATTCTCCGCCACCATACTCTAATACTACAGGAGGATCATTCATAGCAACCATCATACTCTTAAGACTTCTAATAGTTATCGGGGGTTTATGTTTTCTATGAACCGGTATATAGTCTCTCTCACCCATGATCTCGTTTATAACACCGATATTTCTCAAGACATTCTCTCCCTTCTCTGAACGAACAATGATCTGTTTTCCAATAAGACCCTCTTTCCCGAATTGATAAGAAGTTAAAGACCTTAGATCCACGTAGGCAACTATCGGCTGAATAGGCTTTGTCAACACATATAGCAAGGTTGATTTCCCACTATTTGTAGGCCCTATGAGAAAAGCTATATGCTTAGATCTCTCAGGCCTCAGCCACGTTCCCACCGAGTGAAGAAAATATTCCCAATTCTCCTCATCGAAATGTCTTCTCCATAATCTATACACCTCATTTTTCTCAATCTCATAACTATCGCTTTTTATTTCATCAAGCTCTTTATCAGATATCTTTATGAGAAGCTTATGTCGGAAATAATATTCTGAAGACTCTTTTATTTTAAGCTCTCGAAGGTCTAAGACGCCGTTATATAGATTAAGCATATCCCAGGGGTCTATCTGCCATCGGTATATGATTTTTCCTGTCGAGTAAGTAGCCTGTTTAACCTCCTGAACAAGATTTCTTCTCGAGCTGGCTTTTGCGATAAGAAAGCCCACTACAGGATTTATGACCTCCTCAGGCTCGTAGAGAACATTCCGATGTGTAATATAGGTCACGCTTGTCTCGGAAGGTTCTTCAGGCAAGACCCGCACAACATCGAAAAAATAATCGATCAAATTATATATTACAGAGGCTTTGACCTCTGTTTTAGCTTTCTGAAAATCTTCGATGTCGAGTCCGCTGAGATGTTTCACAAAGATCTCTATGTTATCAATTACGTATTTGATCATTTCCTCAAGATCTTTCTTTTCTTCCTCTATCTCTTCTACCTCTTTTAGACGAGAAGATCTCAACAATTTTTTCGCTTCAACTATTGTTTCAAGGAGAGATCTGGCCTCTTCCCTGGTCGCAACCGTGGCGATCCCAAGATTAGGAGAGTCGAGGTCGAATCCTCTGAGGAAACGATCCTCATCAGCTGGCAGAGGAATGGTCATACCCCTAAATATCAAATCTACGTCTTCAATCAGATCATCGTCAAGCTCTTTTAGTATCTCAAACGCTTCTGCAGATGCCCATCGCAGACTGATGACACCACGGTTGCTAGCCCAGGAGACGCTTTTACTCACCTCCTCCGTGAGACCTAATTTGTCTAGAAGATCCATATCTTTAACATAGATCGCAATTAGATATGTCCCCAGGCCTCTCTCGGTGAAAATATTACCCTTGCCCAGTCCAACAGCGATCTGTCTGGTCAGATCTTTGACTCGTCTAAGCTCTTCTATCGAGGATCTTCTCTCAAAGCTGTATCTCACAAGAGGTTTTTCGCGGTCGTCAAGAGGTATAATGTTGAGGCCATGTTCGTAAAGCTTTTCGGCTAAGGTTATGACAGATGTTCTGACGTCCATTATCGTACCTCAAAGCTCTCAAGACTCGATTCGTAGATCTTAACTGCTATTTTTCTTTGAGATCCTCTTTTTCATAGATCTCGCCAGAGATCTTTATAACTCTCTATGGCGCTGTAGATATTACTCTTCTTTTTCTGCGGATCTATATTCTTTTTCATATTTTGTTAGATCTTCAGGAAGCTCAATGAAGATCTTCACTGGAACTTTCCTCTGCCACAGATAGATCCAAAGATCATTCCTGGTAGTTGGGAGGTTTATAACGAATCTTGGCTTTCCACGGCCGTAATCTTTCGTTGCCATTACGATATGCCTCTCTCCGATATCAAGCACTCTGCTGGTCTTCAGCATATATTCATACATGCTCTTCATAGTTATCTCCCCGATTAAATCCGTGCTTCTGTTGGGAAATAAATCTTGAAGTAACTTCCTATTAAGGGATAGGACGTATATTCTAATCAGCGAGCTTATATATTAACCTTTATGTGACAACATATAAATAGGGGCTTTTGTGAGTAATAAAGATCTTAAGAAGTCTGAGGGTGTTGAAAGACTTGAGAGAGTTCTTCGACCATGTATTAACATAGTTTATGGAGATGCTTATAAAACTGTTTTGAAAAAAATTATCGAGATATATAATAATAGTAAAGGTGCTGAGGGAGCTTCATTTTATCGTCTCTATAAAGAAGGTGTTTTAAAGAGCAAGAATAGGCTTGAGACTGTGCTAGAGACGCTCTTTAAGTGCGGGTATGTGACATACAAAGAGAGAGAAGCTAAAACGAAAAGCCCTAAGGGGAGGAGGGATTATTACCCAACCCCTATGGGATTTGTGCTGAATATAACGCTTAAGATCAGAGATCTATACTTCTTCATAGAGGCTTTACTTAACCAGAGACCCCTAAGAGCTCTAGACGAGGTCATCGTTCTCGAAAAAATAGATTATTTTATTGAAAAAATTCGCATGGCTGTTACATATGCATATATTTTAACTAAACTTTATTGGCCTCTGAAAACAACACCGCCTTTATATATTGAGAAAGGTCGCCAAGCAACTCTTCATGTTGCGGAGCAACTTCGTATTCTAAGTACGATGTTTGCAAAAATGTCGCCAGAAGATCTTCAGGAGCCCAGTATGCAGAAATTCATCGTCGAGATCATTAAAGGAGGACTAGACGAAGAGTTAAATGATCTTCGAGATAAGAAAAGTTTTTATAGACAACTAGTACACCTGCGTCGTATAGAGTGTTCTAAAGAAAGCAAAGACTTGGAGTGTATATTGTTAAACATTTTCAAAGACTTAGAAGAGGTTTACGAAATCCTTCTTAAACATCTTGCGAGTTCACGCGACATCGAAATTATATCATAAATTAAGACATAGATGAGTTAAAGTTCACGTTTTCACATATCGATCGTGAACTGATTCTCATCAGAGTCAAGCCTTCGGAGCCGGAGATCCCGGGTTCAAATCCCGGCGGGCCCGTCTTCAGATGAATCCTGCTCGTCTCGTTTTATACTAGGTTTTAATGATTCACACTCCAACTTTTAATTCTATAGAAGATCATCTTTTCTATAGCGGAGTCTCAGGCGTTAGTTCTCTGAAGAGGAATTAATGATTCCATCTCAATAATTATCGGTCTGAAGACAATGCTTTGAGTCCTGGGGTGTCAGAGCGCACTGACGAGGTGCCCATTCAGGAATCGATCCATGGCCCTCAAAACAATATGTTTTATTACTGTTGTAGATATCTACTTAGAAAGTTTTAAAACGCAAACATTAACTACCTCACCTGAAAGGCGAGGTTCGCCTTGTTATCATAATACTTAAAAGGCTATAAGGATCGTATATTTGAGATATGAAACGATTTTTTGGATCTTTTATTTAAATATTAAATATTTAGTAATCAATCATTTATATAATTTTCTCAGGGTAGGTGGTGAGAGCAGCTCGAGACTTGCTGAATTCTCTTCTTTTCTTAAGATTCCTGCGAAGACTGATTGTGATGCTGGCACAGCTACATTTATAATATGAGAGAAGCCTAGTTTAGTATATAGCTCTTTGGATCCGTGAGAATGTCCATGTATCACTAGGTCAGGTCTTGTCTCTGTTATAACCTTCTCATATCCTCTGTGCCCCATATATTTTAATATGTTCTCAGGCTCTCCTCTAGCTGTGATGAATGTAGGCGTGTAATGAAGAAGAAATATCAGGAGGTCGCATGAGGATCTTAGTTTCATCAGATTCTCTCTTGCAATATAGATCCTTTTTTCATATATTTCTTTTAAATATGGCATATTTTTTTGTTGCCATGTAGTTAGTTTTTCAAGAGATCCTCTTGAGCCGTATATGCATACTCTGGATCCATTGATCATTGATTGCCAAAAGGAGTCGTCTAACCATATCACATCTTTATATCTTGTTTTAAAAAGATCTTGTTTATCGACATGTTCTTCATTTCCATAGATAGATATTATAGGGGTTTCATCGCCATATTTTTTTCTGAGAAAAAATCTTATGTTCTCATACCCCTCTATATCACCTTGTTCTACTATGTCTCCAGCTAGAAGAATAATATCTGGTCTGAAACTTAGAAGAGAATTTATTGAAGCTACTATTAGGGGAAAATATCTGGGCATGTGAACATCTGAGAAAGCTATAAATCTTATGAAAGACATGGACACACCAATTAAAAATATTGAAACAGCTTATAAGTTGATAAAATATTATAATTCGGAGGACTGAAAAAACATGCCTATGATGATGCTTGGGACAAATACAAGAGGACACAAAGGATGGGTCACTTTGAGATGTAGCATATGTAATAAGAAGATGATCGTCGGAGAGGAGCAAATATATATATGTCCTAAATGTAGCGTAGGGACCAGAAAAACAGCTTTTTGTAGAGCTTGTGCAAGGATCACACACTACAGATGTCCTTATTGTGGCACAGAACTTCAGCTATATCCATAAAATGTTCTTATAAAAGATCGAGAGCATGATATCTGGTATAAAATTAGAGAACGTGTTACTTAAATTATATAGACTTATTGATGAGAGAAATTGTTATGAAAAAGCTTTTGACGCTGCTGTGGCAGTTTTATATGATGTTTTGAAAGACAGAGTTCTTTTGATTGAGAGAGTCGAGAATCCTCTTGATCCTTGGTCAGGCCACATAGCTTTTCCGGGAGGAAGAAGAGAGAATAAGGATCTTAATAGCTATATGACTAGCATAAGAGAGCTTTATGAAGAGATTAATATAAAGAATCTAAAGATCATACATTTAGGGCCTATGAAGACTTATGTAAGTAGAGGTGTTGTTAAAGTGATCCCGCATATATATCTTGTGGAAGAGGCTGGAGAGATAATGTGGAATAAAGACGAGATTAAAAAAGCTGAATGGGTGTTATTGAGAGAGTTGAGAGAGATTGTTTGTCCTCAGAATTATACGCCTCGTTGTTTTTCGACTCAGAGGTTTAGTAAGATTATATGGGGGCTTACCGGAAGAATATTAGGAGATATCTTAGATATATTATCAGATGATGAGGCATGAGCGTTTTGATTAGATGATGTGAAAGCTCCTCTGATCATATCTCTCTTTTTATCTTCTGCTCAATTTTTATAAACTCTATTAATGTCTCTGGATAATTGCCGGTAGGATCTTTCTCATACTTTTTTATCATATCCCACATAGTTATTAAAGCTGTCGCAACAGAGACTAAGGCCTCTATCTCTACGCCTGTCTTATAGACTGAAGATACTTTACTCCTAACCTCTACATAATCCTCTCCGAAATTAAATTCCAGAGACACGTGAGTAAGTGGTATCGGATGCGTTAAAGGGATTAGATCAGAAGTTTTTTTAGCAGCTAATATGCCGGCAATTCTAGCAGTCTCTATGACGTTTCCTTTCTCAATTTCATTATTCAAGATCTTTCTTATAGTCTCTTTTCTAAGCCTTATCCTGCCCGTGGCAACAGCTTCTCTATATACGTCAGGCTTTTCAGATACATCGATCATGACCATACGTCTCATCCCTCTCTCTCACTGTCAATTAATTCTTTTAAAATTCTAAGCCTAGGATCAGTCCATACAGGTGTGAAATATCTTGTTCTTCCCAGCCTGATCTCTTCAACGATTCCTATGCTGATCATTTCTTCGAGATATTTTTTGACTAAAGAATATGAAAGATCTAATTCTCTGGATATCTTATTTATGTTTCCTCCTCCATTGATTAATAGATATTTTAATACTCTATATCTCCCAGGTGAGCTTAATACTCTTTCTATAAAGTCTTTCTTGATATTTGATGTCATAATACCCCTCTTTATTCTTCGGAAACTATCTTATTAATTAACTCATCTACTCTTTTCTTAAGAGACTCAAGCGGGGCCGCACCTATACCTATCATAGTGGTTCTTCCTCTTCTCCCCTTTCCGCTCGGTCTGGTCTCTATGATGCCCATTCTCTTCATATTCATTATGTACTCATATATTTGTGTATGTCTTCTAGGCTCTTTCGAGTATGCAGATGTTATTCTTCTATACTCATTCTCTGCTTCTCCTATCGATATGTAGGGGGCTCCTGTTTTTGACAGTACTTCTATAATTGCTTTTAATAGAAGAAGCTCGTGTATTGTGAGATTCTGTAGAGCCTCTGAGATGACTATCACGTCTGGGGTCACAAGAGCTCTAGCTTTTCTCACATGATCTATTTTAACCACTGGAGAATTCTCTTGATCAGCTGCCTCTCCTGCTAGTAGCAACGTCTCGATAGAGGCTCTAGCATTTCCGCTCCCTCCATGATCATGTCCTTCGAGATCTGCTATATAAGAGATCACTTCATCAGAGACTGTTCCTTTGTGAAATGCCTCGTCTCTTCTCTCTGTGAGAATATCTTTTAGTTCAGAAGATTTGTAGGGGCTGAACTTTACAATGTTTCTTACTACATAACCGTATGTTGCTGAGTCAAGTCTGTTTACTATGTAGTAGTCTCTGGAGATAAGTATATAATTGATCCTTTTGCTCCAGTTCGGAAACTCGTCATAAAGTCTCAGAAGAAAATACGCGTTTTCAGATCCTGATGTTTCTATGAAGTAATCAAATTCGTCGAGCGCCACAATCAAATATATATTGAATTTATCTAGATACTCGTGTAAGAATTGTGTGAGTTCTCTTGGTGAGAATCCTCTTAAAGGTATTGGCGCATTTAATACTCTTATTATCTCTGTTACAACCTCATATAAAGTTCTGTTTCTATGACAATTTATATGAACGTATCTGAGGTCTATTCCTCTTCTGAGAGCAAATTCTCGAAATTCTCTTCCGAATACTCTCGTAGTCACTGTCTTGCCAGTTCCTACGCCGCCTACTGCAAGAACTTTGATGCTTGAGCTGCCTGGGGAGGTTATGATCTGTTTGAAGTATTCTGCTAATTGTTTGATCTGATTCTCTCTATGAGGAAGTGAGGGAGGTATGTATTCTGGATATAAAACTTCTTTTCTTTTAAAAACGCTTACTCTAGAGATTGTCTCTTCAATTAACTTCTTAGGATCCATTGTATGCTCCATTTAAAAATGTTTTTAGATAAATAAAAGTAACAGGTGTCCGAAACTATTTTATTTATAATTTTATGATAGAGCCAGTCTATTTCATATTGTTTTTTAAGATATAAACTGAACAAGACATTTCAGCCGTCTTATAGACAATTAATTTTTGATCTTAGATGTATCTAAGGCTTTCAAATTTTGTTTAAAAAGATCTTTTTAAACGATCTTCTTTAGGTTTGATTATTGAGATCAGAAACATGTTATCTATATTCTCTAACTTGATTATAAGATCAGGTTTTTTAAAGTCTATGATGCCGAGATTTTTTTCATATAATCTTCTTCCTATTAAAGTCTCTAATCTATGACAGCTGTCTATAAAATCTCCTCTTTTTATACAGTCTACATAAAATTTTGCTCCTCTATATTTGATAAACATGTCCTCTATTACATCTGTTAATCTTAGGATTTCATCCTGATCTTTTAATATGATACATTTGTCAGCTACCACGAATCTTGCTAATGCTGAGGGTCTCATCTTTTTCATAAGATTTTTTAATGATTCTTTGTCTAATATTGTGTATATTAATATGACGTCTCTGAATCTCGTCTCTAAAACTTCTGCCTCTGGATCGTGTGGAAATATTATATCTTTAAGTTCTTTAACTGCTCTTTTGGCTTTTCCGGTGTATGATGTTGCTATTGCTGATGGACATATTCTTTCTTCTTTTATCTTCTCCACCATTTATCAAGGCCTGTCTGTCCACTGATCTTCTCTTCTTTCTTAACTTCTTTTTTAGTCTTCTTCTCCTTCTCTATCTTCTCTTCTCTCTTCTCGTGCTCTCTCTCTTTCTCATGAGATATTTTTTGTATAAATGTCTGATACTCTTTTATTTTTCTAAGGATCTCACTGCTTTTTTCTCCAGCAAGAATTTTGATCATATGATCTGTGAGACCGTAGCTTAAAGCCATTTTTGCCGCAAGATCTGTGTTATGTTGAAATATGATTCTTAGAAACGGTATCACATCTGTTTTTGCTCGTAGTCTTGATATATGCTCTCTTGCTCCTATTATAGATGCTATTGAGTTGAGTATTTCTCTGGTCTCTTTCGTCTTGCTAAGTTCTCTGATCCTTTCTGGAAAGCTATATTTTACCCATCTCCATTTGTCTTTCTCATTATTTTTTATGGCAAATGCTATGCCAGGTCCCATGAGGTCTATTGCGTATGATAGCAGGTCCCAGTCTCCTGTTCTTATGATCCTTGACGTGTATATTGTTGCTTTCGCTAGGTTCTCATATGCTCTCCATAGATCCTCTGGATCTTGTATTTGATTAGGAAGGTTCTCGTTAAGCCATTCTAGTAACATATCTCTGTCTAAGCTTGTGTTTGTGATCGCGTTTTTTGCTTGCCAAGCATATTTTGAGCCGAATATATTTCTTAGCGTCTCAAACGGATCCAGCTCTCTATCTCTTCGTCTTAAGATCGTCTTTGCAAGATCAAGATCTACTTTTCCGAATCCTTCTGCGATTGCCTGTAGATCATTTATTGCAGATCTCAGATCTCCTGAGGATAGATTATATATATATTCTAATGCATCCTCTTTACATATTATGTTTTCTGCGACACATATTCTTCTAAGGATCTCTAGTATCTCTCTTTTCCCAAGTTTTTTAAGACCTATCATGAGCACGTTTTCTCTCAGACTTCTCAACTGATTAGCCCATGGATCGTTTGCCGTCATTATTATTGGAAACTTCGTCTCCTCTATTAATCTTAAGATAGCGTCTATTGCTCCTGCATCTATCTTCTCATATATCCCATCTACCTCGTCCATTAGAATGATCTTTTTTCTGCCGTCCAGACTTAGTTTGTCTGATGATTTTATTGCCACACGATCTATATCTCTGCTTCTTCTAAAGTCGCTTGCATTCATCTCGATCAGTTCATAACCAAATTCTCTGGCTAGACATTCTACCAGTGTTGTCTTGCCTATGCCTGGGGGGCCGTACAATAATGCTGCCTTCTTCTCTGTGTTCGGGAATCTCTTGAGCCAATCTATTAATATGTTTTTAGCCTCTTCCTGATTTACGTATTCATTTAATTTTTTCGGTCTGTATTTGATTATCCACGGAAGTTTAGTGTTTACGGCTTGACACCCCTCCTATTTTGTTTCCTAGAAGAACTAGTTTTGCTAAGAGAGCGTTCAGCTGGATCTCTTCGTCAGCTCCTTCAGCGAGCCTGAAGTTTATCTCTCCTATGTAGTCTGCTATTGTGACCTTAATGTCCTCTGGTATAGAGAGGTCGCTGGAGAATATCTCTCTATGCATTTGTTTCACTACGTCTAGTCCTGAGAGCCCGTATTCAATCATTAGTTTTCTTAGTTTATTTCTTGCTTCCACGAATTTTCCTGAGAATGCCAGCTGTATCATTTCTCTGATCTCTTTTGGATGTGCCAACCCTACCACTTTATATACTGTCTCAACATCTACTTTTCCTAATGCTGCTGATGCTTGTAATATATTGATCGCTTTTCTCATGTCTCCTTCTGAGATCTCGTATATCACTTCTAAAGCTTCTTCGTCGTATTCTACATTTTCTTTATCAGCTATATATCTTAGTCTCTCGACCACATCTTCTTTAGATAATGGCATGAATCTGAATACTGCACATCGGCTTTGGATAGGCTCTATAATTTTCGAGGGAAAGTTTGCTAATAGTATGAATCTTGTTGTCTCAACATACATCTCCATAAGTCTTCTCAGAGCTTGTTGCGCGTCTGCAGTCATATTGTCAGCTTCGTCTAATATGACTATTTTAAATGGTACTCCCGGCGGTACTGCTGTTCTTGAGAATTCTTTGATTTTTGTTCTTATCACATCAATTCCTCTCTCGTCTGATGCGTTTGTCTCGAGGACGTATCGTGTATAATTATCTCCGTATAAGTCTCTTGCAAGAGCTAATGCTACTGTTGTTTTTCCCACTCCTGGAGGGCCTGCGAAAAGTAGGTGTGGCATATTTTTTTCTTCAACAAATTTCATGAGTCTTGCAATGATCTCTCTCTGATTAACAACTTCTTTGAGAGATCTAGGTCTATACTTCTCTGTCCAAAGGATCTGAGATAATATCTCTGAACTCATCATTGTGCCCAAACAATTATTTAGTCGAAAACATTAAAAAATCTGAACATCTCTTAACCCCTCATCGCTACAATGGCTCTTCACTGATCAGCCCGCCCGTCGTGGTCATCGGGGTCAATAATATATTTAGTCTTCTATTATAAAAATTTTTCTGTGAACAATTTGCCCGGTTGGAGATTGAGATGTAAAACCTGTGGGACAGAATGGATACTTAAAGTAAGCTATAGAATCAACGATTTCAAAACTATTTATCATTACTGCAGAACATGTAGAAAAAACACTTTCCATGAAATCATAGAAAGAATAAAATAAAAAGAGTTTGAGAAAAGATCATTAAGAGCACCGCATGCCCAGTTAACACCCAGACCAGCCCGCCTGTCCGCAGCAATAGCCGCGGACAGTGCTCCCAGGAGGAGCCCACAGCCTCGGGCGATTGGGAGCGGCAGGCTCGTCCCTCGGAAAACCCTCGGGACATACACCCCCGCCCCATCAACCCCGTCTTCTACGGGAGCCCTCGCCCGCCGGAGAAAACTCCGGCGAGACGGCCGCCTCTTTTCGGGGTGGGGTTCCCGCTTAGATGCTTTCAGCGGTTACCCCTTACGGCGTGGCTGCCCGGCATACACTCAGTCGAATGACCGGTAGACTAGAGGCCGCGGCGACCCGTTCCTTTCGTACTAGGGTCACCTTCCCCTCAGGCGGCCCGCACCCCCCGTGGGTAGAGTCCGACCTTTTGAGGAGGGGGGCTAGGCTATAGATTAGGCTATAGATATAAGCTATTATAGATATGATCCTGACCTCCTCTCCCGCCCTCAAGAGCTTTTATGCTCTCTTCGGAGCGGATCATAGGTTTCCCTCATTTATTCGAGTTTACATCTGCCATCTGAGGGCGGTGAGGAGGATAAGCAAATGTCTTATATTAAGGATAATAAAGCCTAGCCCGTCCCTCTGTCTCACGACGGTCTGTTCCACCGGCAGGCAGAGGATTAAGCCTGGTCTATATAGAGATAGACGAGACTGGCTGGATCCTTAGGTATGTGAGTATAAAAGAACCCCCGCCTGACCGGTGTCTAAACCCAGCTCACGTTCCCCTTTGATGGGCGGGCAGCCCCACCCTTGGGGGCTGCTGCACCCCCAGGATGGGAAGAGCCGACATCGATGTAGCAATCCGCGGGGTCGATGGGGACTCTCGCCCGCGACGACCCTGTTATCCTTGGGGTAACTTTTCTGTCATGCCCAGCCCCCTCCGAGGGGGGCATGAGCGTTCGCTAGGCCGCGGTTTCCCGGCCAGGCCCCTTGTGTTCAAGGGCCTGGTCAGGCCGGCTTTTGCCCTTACACTCTACGGCGGAGTTCTGACCCGCCTGAGCCGGCCTTTGGGCGCCCGTGTTATCTTTTCGCGGGCGTGCCGCCCCAGCCGAACCGCCCACCTGACACTGTCCCCCGGTTTCCCGGGGTTAGGCCTCCAGACCCCGGTAGGCAGTGTTTCATTGGTGGCTCAGCAGCTCCCGAAAGAGCTGCCTCACAGCCTCCTGCCTACGCTACGTACCGAGGTCCAGAGGCCAATGCCAGGCTGCGGTAAAGCTCCACAAGGTCTTCTCTCCCTACGGGGGGATGCCAGCCTGTGCACTGGCTCCGTGGGCTTCACGGGGTCCCGGGCTGGGACAGTAGGGCCCTCGTTGATCCATTCATGCGCGCCGGAACTCTCGGGGGACGGCGCGTGGGGGTCTAGTAAAGATCGCAAAAAGCTTCACATTGTGCGTTCCTTATTGCTATTTCCTAAGCACTTCACTGCCTCCTTGACTAGTCTCTGGCATAATTCTAACCTATAGCCACTAGATAGCGTAGTCCTCTCCCCCGTTTCCCCCGCCGGGATTCGCCCGGCGGGTTTACCCCAACCAAGGAGCACGGGGGCTTGTAGAGCCCTCCGTCGCCAATTATCCACCCGAGCAAATAAGCAGAACTGGTTAATAACCACATCAACACAGCAGGGGTTGATTTTAAACCTTCTCCCACGCAACCGTCCTTACCCGGCAAGGCATTTGGCTACCTCTCTCTCGAGAGCCCCCAATAATTTAAAGGAGGCTCTCGTTAAGAGGGTCAGAGTTACCCCCGGCCTTCAGCGGCGCTTCGCCGGGTTGTACCCCGGTTTCACGAACCGCCAGTGGCCAGGATTCACCCCCCGTACAAACCCTTTCCCGAGATGGGTGGGGTTCGGATCTATGGTTAATGTAAAGCGAAGTATAAGTATAGGCTATATTAGTTGTTGATATTTAGAAGATATCGTTTTATCTCTCGGACTTTGTGAGGGGTGGCGAATTCACCTCCATTACCTATCGACTGTCTAAAAATCTAATCAAAAAACTAATCAAACACTAAGGTTTATATTATTAATCTATATTAATCATACCCCAACCCATCCTTTCGGGCTTGCGGGGAGCTATGTTTTTATTAAACAGTCAGGACCCCCTGGTCACTGCGACCTGCGGTCCCTAGGGTATGCCTAAGAACCGCAGGCACCCCTTCTTCCGAAGGTACGGGGCCAATTTGCCGAGTTCCCTTACGGGGGAGGGAAGCAGACGAGATATGATTTATCTAGCTATACCTACTTCCCTCCTAGCCCGGGTTAGCCCCCACACGCCTTGGGCTCCTCACCCAGGAGCACCTGTGTCGGTTCTCGGTACGGGCGCGGGGGATCGCTCCCTATCCCCTTTTCATGGGCCCCGGGACTCGGCCGAAGCCCCCATACGGGAGCCCATTCCCACTTTCGCCCGTTTCCCGCCATTACGACACTCCACGGGCTTATGTGGTTAGCCGAGGCGACAGCCTCGGTCGGCCTATCCCGAGGCGTCAGGGATAGGGCTTGCGTTGCCGCACCTACCCCCGCGGCACAGGAATATTAACCTGTTTCCCTTTCGGCGGCACCGAGTTACGGGCCGCCTTAGGACCGGCTAACCCTCGGCTGACGACCATTGCCGAGGAACCCTGGTCCTTCCGGCGGAGGGGATTCTCACCCCTCTTTGCTGTTACTACCGCCGGGATCCGCAACTCTGGCGGGTCCACCGGATCTCACGACCCGGCTTCTGCCCCGTCAGAGCGCCCGCCTACCGGATCACGGCTCCATCGGAGCCGTGCCCCGGGGTCTCGGCGGCCGGCTTAGCCCCGACCAATTTTCGGGGCCCCGAACCTCGGCGGGTGAGCTGTTACGCACTCCCTCTCCGGTGAGACTCTCCAATTTAATTGGAGAGTCTCACCTTTAGAGGATGGCTGCTGTTAGGCCCACCTCCCCGCTGTCTAAGGCTCGGGACGCCCTTTGGTTGGCACTAAGCCGGCACTTAGGGGCCTTAACCCCGGTCTGGGTTGTTCCCCTCTCGGCCCCCAGGCTTACCCCGGGGAGCCCCACTCCCGCCTTCTCAGGCGGCCACGGGTTCGGAGTTGGACTGGAGAGGCTGGAGGTTTCCCTCCATACCTCTCCAATCCGTAGCTCTACCCCGTAGCCCGCCTCCGGCGGGGCTGCGCTGAGACGCACTTCGACGGGAACCAGCTATCACCGGGCTAGATTGGTCTTTTGCCCCTAGACGGGGGTCATGGGAACGAATTGCACGTCAGAACCCTTTCGGGCCTCCACCGGGGTTTCCCCCGGCTTCACCCTGCCCCCGCCTAGATCGCCCGGTTTCTGGTCTCACGGCAGTGACTCCGGGCCCTTGCAGACCCCGCCCCTCGCAGAGGGTTAAAACCCTCTGCTGCGGGCAAGTCGGTTTCCCTACGGCTTCGGGGATGATCCCCTTAGCCTCGCCACTGCCGTGAACTCCCCGGCCCGTGTTTCAAGACGGAAGGCGCGACCCCGGTCCTCTGCCTCGTACTCCCCGGTCGCCCGGGTTTCCTTCGGCAGATTCATACCTTAAGGGCCGCGCCATGAGTCGCCGCACGGTTTCAGGCTCTTTTCACACCCCCTTCCGGGGTTCTTTTCAGCTTTCCCTCACGGTACTTAGTTCGCTATCGGTCTCGGGACGTATTTAGCCTTGGAGGTCGGAGACCCCCAACTTCCCACGGCAAAACCAAGCCGTGGTACTCTACCCCGTAGCGCAGGCCCCCATGGTTTCGCCTACGGGGTTTGACCTGGGGGACACGGCAATTAAAGTATGAATTGAATTGCTATATTTACTGTCTGTATGACATCAAATCAAAGTTTTAATAAACTTGCCGCGTCACCCCAGTCTATCACCCTCTGCGGCGGACCTTTCCAGGCCACTTCGGCTACCACGGGTCGGCCTGCTGGGGCTCGAGGCCCCAGCTACGGGGTCGATAACCCCACATCCCCACCGGCTCATCGCCGGCGGGTTTAGTCTGGGCTGTCCCCCTTTCGGTCGCCCCTACTCAGGGGATCTCATTTTGATTTCTCTTCCTCCCCCTACTAAGATGTTTCCGTTCGGGGGGTTCCCACCCGAGGTCTGAGTAAATCCCAGACCTCGGGCACCACGGGTTTATCCCGTGGTAGGAGTTCCCATTCGGGGATCCCGGGTTCGGCGGCTGCCTGCGCCTCCCCCGGGCATATCGCCGCTTGCCGCGCCCTTCTTCGGCGCCCGAGCCGAGCCATCCACCGTGCGGCTTAATGCCGTGAGCCTCCTGGGCGAGGCTGGTCTGGTATACGCCTGGGCATGCGGTGCTCATGGGAGCATGTATAATTTAGAGCTCCTCACACCATTCGATCTAGGAGCGTATGCTCCTAGATCTCATGTAGGCAGACATCCTCGGCAGATTATACATATCTGCCCAGCCCAGCAATTGGAATAGGAGGTGATCCAGCCGCACCTTCCGGTACGGCTACCTTGTTACGACTTCTCCCCCCTCGCGGAGGCTGGGTTCGACCCGCCCTCCTCGGCATCCCGAGGAAAACAGGCCTCACCCAGCCCCCGCTCGGGTGGAGCGACGGGCGGTGTGTGCAAGGGGTAGGGACGTATTCACCGCGCGATGTTGACGCGCGGTTACTAGGGATTCCTCGTTCACGAGGGCGAGTTTCAGCCCTCGATCCCAACCACGGCGGGGTTTCAGGGATTGCCTCCCCCTTTCGAGTTCGGAACCCGCTGTCCCCGCCATTGTAGCCCGCGTGCAGCCCGGGGGTCTCCCGGCCGAGCCTCAGGCGGATCCATTAGAATATCATATGAATCAACCTATTTTTATATAAACATCATAAGAACATCCGCCTGAGGGCCACGGCTTTCGGGGCTTCAGCGGAGCTCTCAACACGAGAGGCTCCTATGCTGACCTGCCGTGGCCCCCTCCTTCCTCCGCCTTAAACGGCGGCAGTCCCCCTAGTGTGCCCCAGGGCCGGAGCCCTGGGTAGCAACTAGGGGCGGGGATCTCGCTCGTTCGGCCCCTCAGTGAGGGTTTGCCGGACTTAACCGGAGACCTCACGGCACGAGCTGGCGACGGCCTTATGCGAGGGCCTCCCTGCCAAATAAATCTGAAAATCTAATAGTCTTACGTGTCAAGTTTGATATAAAATCTATGTATCTAGCACAACATATTTCGGATATATATTCTCTTGCTTTCTCATAATATTTTATCTTCGGGTCTGTTCCTATTATGTTTCTAATTAATCTGGATCTATTAATGCTTCATTTATATTTGAATATGCTATACAAAGTCTTATCTTATTAAAATCTATAGATCCATCGCCATCTGTTCTACCTGCCAAATAACTTAAGGCATCTTCTTTGTCAGTTATATAGTTTAACAAGTCTCTAGCGACATTATTAATTAATCTTTTTAAAGATCTTGAATTAATATATACTATATAATGCACACCCAGCAATCTTTTGTTGCAATAAAATTTTATATTCACTGGCGGTATTAATTTCAATAACTGATGACCTACTAGATCTGTTGAACAGTGTTTATATAAATCGTCGCTACATGCTACGTAAACCTTTAGCTTAACTCTCTCCGGCGGATAATACTGAAGTAACCACTTTGTAAATCGTAGAATAAGCCTTTCATCAGTATTCGAGAGACCTACACTACTACCCCACCAATATCTATCAGCTAACCACAGACCTAATATATATGGATCTATCTTCTCCTTCATCTCTAGAACACCTAAAACATCAAAATGATAATGATCATAAAACACGCAGGGAGAGCCCTCTATGCACCTCCTCTCAGCGCGTCAGGCAAGGTCGTCAGCCTGGCCATCATCCTGCTGTCGCCCCCGGTAAGATTCCCGGCGTTGACTCCAATTGAGCCGCAGGCTCCACCCCTTGTGGTACCCCCCCGCCAATTCAGGGGGAAGTGGGAGCTGGGCGGACAGATAAAGAGAATAAAGACGGAAAACAAGCCTAATTATCATCATTTCATCTCGCAAGGCCCCTGCTAGGTAAACTAATTCCTCGTTTATATCACAACATCTTAGAAGCCTAAAAGAGCTATTTAAGTTTATGCGCCCAGCTCCCAACCTCCCTTTCCTTTAAGTTTCAGCCTTGCGGCCGTACTCCCCAGGCGGCGGGCTTAACGGCTTCCCTGCGGCACTGGGCGGGCTCTAAGCCCGCCCAACACCTAGCCCGCATCGTTTACAGCCGGGACTCTCCGGGGCCCTGCCGTAGATCTATTTAATAGATCTACGGCAGACACCTACCCGGGTATCTAATCCGGTTCGCTCCCCCGGCTTTCGGCCCTCACCGTCAGGCGCGTTCCAGCGGGGCGCCTTCGCCATTCACCCCGTGTGCATCAGATTCATAGACTAAACATTATTGGACGCACACGGTCTGGTGGTCCTCCCGGGATTATCGGATTTCGCCCCTTGGGGTGGGAGGCGGATCAAGTATATGACTACGTAATCTTATCTAATTTTTTACCTAATTTAAATGAATAATGAATACCTTATTAAGAACATATGGGTAATCCGCTCTCCCATTACCCCGGGAGTACCCCCCGCCTCTCCCGCCCTCTAGCCCCGCAGTATCTCCGCCAGTCCCCGGGTTGAGCCCGGGTCTTTAGGCGGAGACTTGCGGGGCCGGCTACGGCCGCTTTAGGCCCAATAAACGTCCCGACCATACGCGCCGAGGGTCTGGAACATATGAGATGAATATGATAATCCTATGAATGATAGTCTAGGCTGAGCCTAAGTAGTATCTTAAGATCCAGAGCCCTCGGTCTCGCGGGGCTGGTATTACCGCGGCGGCTGACACCAGACTTGCCCCCCGCTTATTCCCCCGCCTTTTTAGAGCGGGGAAAAGCCCCTCTTCGGGGCACTCGGGGTAACCCCGTCACGGTTTCCCGCATTCCGCTAGAGGGCCCGGTATAATGATGAAACAAGCATCACAATAAAATTTAATTTTTGTTAAAGATTTGATTATTTCTATGATCTCTTATCTATCTACCATTAATGGCTGGTATAGAGATCGACCTCTAAGATTTTTATAGATCATACCGGGCCCTCTATTTGCGGAGTTTTCGCGCCTGGTGCGCCCCGTAGGGCCTGGGCCCTTGTCTCAGGGCCCATCTGGGGGCTCCCGCTCTCACGGCCCCTACCCGTTATCGGCTTGGCGGGCCGTTACCCCGCCAACTACCATGATGGGCCACGGCCCCATCCTCGGGCGCCTGTGCCACCATCTCGGCACAGGCCTTTCGACGATGACCCATTCCAGGAGTCATCGTCTATCGGGGATCAACCCCAGTTTCCCGGAGTTGTCCCCGTCCCGAGGGTAGGTTAGCCGTGTGTTACTCAGCCGTCCGCCACTCCCCCGTCGGGGGCGTTCGACTCCCATGGCTTAGCCTTACCCCGATAGCGGTCGGGTCCGCCAGGATCAAGCGGAGTCACGGCCGCACAGGCCGTGGGGCTGGGCAGATTATATGTATCTGCCGAGGATGTCTGCGTCAGACCTGGAGTTCCCGAGACTAGAGATACGTCTCGGGGGATCCAGGCCTCCATATATTATTGTGAGAGATCATTATCCCCGCGGCTGGAGGCCACCTCCTCATCCTGAGGGTTTAACCCTCTGTCGGGGTGAGCCGCCGCCGGGAGCCGCGGGTGCCATTATAATTATAGTCTTACAAAGCTTATAATATTCACTCTTAGATCAAAAGCAGATCATGTTAAGATCCTTATGTAGACAAGTATTAAAGGAATTAACAATCCTATTATCATAATCAATATAGATGCTATATACGGGTAATATATATCAGAAGACAAGGAACCGTCAGATCTTTCCAGCTTCTTCTCCAAAGAACTTTTGCTACTCTCAAAATAAGATGCTCTCATAATATTTAGATAATAAAATACAGAGACGACACTAGCCAAAACCCCTAAAATAGCAAGCCATGGAATGCCTCTGAGATAAAGCCTTGGATCATTATATGTGGCTGATAAAAATAGAAGAAGCTTACCCCAGAAACCTGGTAGAGGAGGCACGCCAATAAGATTAGCAAGATGAATTATGATACTAAACTTCATCTGCCAAGGCTTTTCAATATCTCTCAGAGAAGAAAGATCTGACGAGCCTGAGACTCTTCTGACATAACCAAGCATAGAAAAGAGACTCGCCTTAGAGATGCTGTATCCAAGAGCATGAACAACAACTCCGCCAAGAGCAATATAAAAGATCTTTTGAAAACCAGATGTTCCTGGAGAAGCAACCAAAGAAATTATTGAGACACCAATCAATATATACCCTATTTGAGCAATAGAGCTGTAGGCAAGAATCCTCTGAACATCTCTCTGAGTAAGAGGAGTGAAGCTACCGATAAACATGCTGAGAACAGACAAAAAGATCATTATATAGAACACAGGAGAATAACCTGAGTATAAAGAGACTATTCTAACCAGAAGAGCTATAAGACCGATCTTGATGAAGCCAGATACAGCAGCAATAGCATATGGAGAAGCTCTTCCATACACATCAGGAAGCCAGAAATGAAGAGGAGCAGAACCAAGCTTAAAACCTATAGCAACAAAAAACATTGAGAGACCTAGAACAAGAGCTGTATTAAGCATATGAAGATCAGTGGTATAAAAAGATCTGGAGGCTACAGAAGTAGACACTATGATGCCTAAACCAAACAATAGAAGTTGAGAAGCCAGAACCCCTACAATTATATATCTTGCAGAAGCATCTAGAGAATAACGATCTTTCATCAAAGCAATTATAGAATAAGAAGACAATGAAAGAAGAGCCCACGAAACAATTATAGAAAGAGGATCAAGAGCATGAGCAATCAACACAGAACCTAACACGCCCAAAAGAGAAATAGCAACGACAATCTCAAACATCTCAAGATCAACAGGATAAGCTGATACAACAAAAAACGCGCTTAACAAAACTGATAACAAGATCAAAAGACTCACAACATCAGGAGAGACAAAATAACTATAAGACTGAGAAACAACATAACTATGACTCACATAGAAAACAACAAAAAGATATATAAGAAGAATCAGAAGAATAGCCTGAGCAAATCTTTTCATATAAACTCTCGGAACATCTAAGATTTTAGAGACCACGCTGACTATAGAAGAAGCAATTAATATAGACGTCGTGAGAGAAAGAAACAGATCAGCAAATAAGACCAGGCTCACTCAGATCACCCCCATGCCGATGAGAAACATAATTAGAAAACCTATGATAAGAGCGATCAAATATATGTTGATGAAGCCTATCTGAATACTTCTGAAACCTCTGCTCACCACAGATGCGAACCTGGTCAGAATAGAATGATAAAAGTTGTCAATAACAAGATACTCAAAATATCTTCCTAAAGTCTTATACAATTCTGTGAAGCTGTCTACAAAAACTATATAATATATCGAGTTGATAAACCATCGATCATATAAAAATCTGTGGAGAAACTCAAGAGAAGGAGCCTTAGATAATATGACTGGATAAATCTCTTTCTTAGAAAACTGATATATATATATTGATGAAAAGGCTGAGACCAACGCGATCACTATCGACATATACATCACCATAGGATCCATATGAATCTCACGAATAGTCTCAATTGGGAGAGCAGCCAATACTATCTCAGCAAAATCATTTATATAAAACCACCATACGAAGCCTATGACAAGAGAAGACAGTGCCAGAATAAGATATGGAATATACATCACAGGACTAGCCTCATGAGCCTCATGAACATGAGAAGACTCTTTGGAAGACATAAAGAGATAACCAACAGCTCTGAGAGAATAAAAGCCTGTTAAAAATGCTGTGAAAAGAAGAAGAACGTAAATCAGAGAGAGACCTGCAATACCTGCGGTCTCAACAACAAGATCTTTAGACCAGAAGCCTGCTAAAGGAGGGACGGCGGCAAGAGATAAAGCAGCTAGATAAGCAGAGAAGACAGTTATTCTCATAAAAGATGCGAGACCTTTCATATCATTAATATATCTGCTGTGAACAACATGAATAAGAGCTCCTGCAGTTAAAAACAACGCAGCCTTAAACACAGCATGACTAAGCAGATGAGAGAAGCCAGCCACAATACCTAGGCCAGGCTCAGTGATCAAACCAGATGATGCTACACCAACAAACATATAACCAATCTGAGAAGCTGTTGAGAAAGCCCATATAAGCTTAAGCTCTCTACTAACCACAGCCATTGTGGCCATTAGAAAAGCTGTAAAACCGCCTAAAACAGCTATAATGATAAAATACTCTCTAGTCTGAGACACGGCTAAAGAACCTGCCAGAGAAGATATGGAGATGAATATTGGAGAAAATCTCAACATGAAGTATACTCCCGCCTTGACCATAGTGGCAGCATGAATTAATGCAGAAACACTTGCAGGACCTGTCATAGCAGTCACAAGCCACTCGTGAAGAGGAAACTGAGCACTTTTGGCAAGAGCACCCAAAGTGGTGATAAAGAGAAACAGAGTTAACACCCCTGAGGAGGCTAGTTCTCTGAAGAAAGATGCTAAAGAAGAGCTTAAATATAGATCAGGTATATAAGAAGTGCCTCCGAAAAAGATCATAGATCCAACGCCTATCAAAAGACCTATGTCAGCAGCGCCAGTCATGACAATAGCTCTCACACCAGAATGACTTGGAGAGAAAAACATTGATTTTCCAAAAGCCTTTCGATCTTTATCGCCGACAAAAGTGATCTCATCATCATCTCTATACCAATGGCCAATAAGAGCATAAGAAGCTAATGAAGTGCCCTCCCAACCAATTATAAATAAAAGAAGATCTGATGACAAAACCAGTAGAAGCATAGAGCCTACGAAGAAAGTGAAAAACAGCCAGAACCTGTGCTCCCCATAGTCGCCCTCCATATACTTGAGACTATAGATCGATATTAAAAGAGAGACCCATGCAACCATCAAAGCCATGATAGCTGAGAGACCATCAACATAACTCCCGACCCTGAAGACAAGCTGAGGAGTATTAGCAAGAGGCATGTCAATTACAAACCATTCTCTTTGTGGAGAAACAATGATCTTTGAGGGATCATGGATGATCATTAGAAGAGAAGGTATAGTTAAAAGAGCGCTTACAAAAATTGATGAGACACCTATGAAACCTGAGAACCTTTTATTAAAAACTCCCACCAAACCAGCCAGAGCCGCACCTATGAAAGGAATGATCCATATAAGATCTATCCACCAGACTATTTCCACAGAGCTCACACATGATCACCTCATCATTAAAATAATCTTCATAAAATCAGAGGAATAATGAGCCTGATTAATTAAATAGCCTGCAAGAATTAGAAAGATTATGGAGAATATTGCGAGAACAAAAGTTGATAACGAAGCCATAGAAGGAGCCTCAGAAACCTCGATATCTGATCTTCTTAAGCCGAAGAATATTCTTCTCATAGTATGAAAGCTATATACAAGAGTTAATCCGAAACCTATGAAAGCTGTCAAGATCAATATAGCCATCAAATATATATTAGAGAAACCTGTGATGACATAACTTGCAAACCCTACCACGATAAGAAACTTGCTTATTATCCCCACAGTAGGAGGAAGCCCAGATATTGAGAGAAAACCTAATAATGCAGAACCTGCAGTCTTATTCATAGAAGAGGCTAAGCCCCCCATCTTATTGATATCTCTTAATTCATTACCAGATATTATTATGTTTCCTGCAGTCATAAAGAGAGAAGCTTTTCCGAGAGCATGAGTAAGATAATGAAGAACAGCTCCTAGAACACCTGCCGGGGTCAGGGTTGCTAAACCAAGAAGTATATAGCCCATCTGCGAGATGCTACTATACGCGAGAAATCTCTTATAATCACTCTGATAAAGAGCTACTAAACCTCCATATATCATAGTGATCAATGCCCACACAATGATCATGTTCTGCATGAGATAAAAGATCTGTGGAAATAAAGTGACCAAGATCCTAAGCATGCCCAAGGCGGCTAAACCAATAAGATTAGGACTTAAAAGAGCTGAGACAGGAGTAGGAGCCTCAGCATGTGCGTAAGGAAGCCATATATGAAAGCCAAAGCCAGGCAACTTAATCATTAAGCCGAGAAAAATCAATATGAAGACGATCACTTGAAGACCCAGTGGAGCCAGGACTTCATAACCACGGCCAGTCATATAATAAGGCTTGTAAGGAACAATAAAATCAAAACTGCCAGCATTAAGACCGTATATGAATGATCCTATTAAAAATAATAGAGCACCAACATGAGTCCATATGAAATACATGATGCCTATCCTGATCCTGTCGCCATAACCGTATAAAGCTAGAAGAATAAAAGATGTTATAAGAGAGATCTCTAGAAATATATAAAACTCGATCATATTAGAAGAAAGAGCCACTCCAAGCATGGAAACCGAGAATAAGCCGTAATTAACATAATAAGATCTCCAAGATCCTCCTCCGAGCTCATGAAATCTATGCTCCATATAAGGAAGAGAATATAAAGCCACGATAGAAGAGACTAAAGCAATACCAAGGAGAAATGGCGCATTAAAACCGTCATAGATAAGACCGAAATATCCTATAGAAGATACATATCCATATAAAACCTCGAAATATAAAGTGGAGTATGTGAAAAGCATGTATATGTATACAACAAAACTATATAATAAAGATCCCGTTAATATATATGCGAAGAATTTTTTATTCTCTTCAGGAGATATAGATATGATCAATATAGCTATGAGAGGGATCAAAAGTGTAGACAACAAGATCATTTTTTCTCCTCCTCATACCTCAGATCTTTTATCACAACCTCCTCAGTATCAATTCTTTTCAAAACTTTAAATCTGATTAAAGCAAGAAGAATAGAGAATGAAACAACGATCTCTCCCACAGCCAGTAATATAGCCATCAGAACCAGAGAGCTTATAAAGACTACTGCGTCAGAGAAGATGCTTGAGACTGAGACCACATAAGAGAGGACGTAAAGAACAAAGGCGTTGAACATCACCTCAGCTGATATAAGGATCCTAGCCATGTTTTTAGAAGATAACAAGCCGTAGACAGATATGCCGAATAATATAGAGCCTATCAACATGAGGATATTCATCTTCTAACCCTCCTCCAAGCGACTATAGATATTGAAGAGACCAAAGCAAGAATAACTACTGCGACAAATATTATAAGCAGAAACTGATATTGCCCCAAGATCTCTGATATTAGAACATAATCAGGCCTTGGAAGAGAGATGATCCTTGTCTCAGAGACATAAGCTATATAGGCCAGAGGCAGAGATACTAAGATGGCGAGTATCAAAGCAGGGATCTTGATAGTTTTCACTTCTCTCTCAAACTCTTCTCTGATAAGAGACACAGTCATTATTATGAAAAGAACGCCGGCTCCTACATATACGAGTATATGGATCACTCCAATAGTTGGGAGGCCTAGAACGCCTATTTGAGAAGCTATTAAAAGACCTAAAATAGAGAGATAAACAGCTGAGTATACAAGGCTCCTAGATAATAATATCATGAGAGCAGTCGCTATAGAAAGAATTCCTAGAATGATCATTATGAGCTCATATGATGACATCATAAGATCATCCCACAGGCTCGTATCTTAGACCTCTATACTCATCAATAACGACTTTATATCTTTTACCAATCTTTCTCATAGGCACATAATCCTCAGGTCTCTTGGTGAACTCCTCTAAAGTAGTTAACATATCTTCAAATCTTGTGAAAACTGCATCATGATATTTTGTCGTCTCAAAAGCCTCTACAGGACATATATCTACACAGAAGTAGCAGAATATACATCTGCCCCAATTGATCACTGGAACCTTCTTTTTATCTTTCAACACAAGTCTTATAGCATCAGCAGGACAAACCACGTCACAAAGAGAACAACCTACACACTTATTATCATCAACTCTGAACATGCCTCTATAACCCTCGGGATATTCAACAGCTTTATAAGGATAGTCTATGGTGAGTCTCATAGGCTTGACAACGTATTTAAACCCTGTGAGAAGAGCATCAACATTTCTCTGAACAACTGCTCCAGGCTTTGGAAGACTAACTTTTAAAACTTTGGTCTTATCAAAACCTTTCTCGATCAACTCTTTAATCTCAGGATCCATCTCCTCCTCAACAATTCTCAGGCTCATAAGATCACCTCCATATGATGAGACGAATAATTAGAGACCATGCCACAGCCGCCCCAGAAAGGATCAGAATTAAAGACCAGCCTAGTCTAACAGCCTGATCAATTCTATATCTAGGATAGACGGATCTTAGGAAGACAGCTATTAACATTAAGATGGAGGCTTTTGTAAGGAGAATTATGTTTCCTAGTATATAATCAAAAACAATGTTTCCAGTGGAAGATATAGGCAGCCAGCCTCCTAAAAACACTATAGAGAAGAGAAGTGAGTATACATAAAGCTTTATATATCCTATCCCCATAGCAACACCATACATGAGACCGCTATACTCTGTATACGGCCCCATGACAAGCTCAGACTCTGCTTCAGAAATCTCAAAAGGAAATCTCCCAGTGATTCTCAGAATAGCAATATACGCGACCAATGCTGCAAAAGGATTGAGAAGAACGCCTAAGAAAGCCTTTGACTGAGCCTCCACAATTTTGTAAAGATCCAGAGTTCCATATATGAAAGCTGTTGAAAGTATAGATATTATGAAAGGAATCTCATAAGATATCATGAGAAAAGCCTCTCTCAAAGATCCTATGAAAGCAAACTTGTTATCAGAAGCAACGCCCGTAATTATAACAAATATAGGAGCTAACGAAATAACCGCCAGAATAAGAAGAAGATTAGGCTCTACATATATAGGCGGCGCAATACCTGGAGCTGTGGGCATGAAGGCTATAGGTATAACAGCGAATAGAAGAGCCAGGGCGGGAGCCATCAAATAAGCTATCTTATCAACATTTTCAGGCACAATAAATTCTTGCAACGAATATCTTATCAGATCAGCAACAAGCTGAAGAGCTCCGCCAATTCTTCTCGACACATGAAGAGGACCATATCTAAGCTGTACAAGACCAGCAATCTTTCTCTCAGCCCAGATGATGAGTATGACCAACACTAGAATAGCTCCAAAGCCAGGAAGAATAAAAATATGTAGAAAATCATATATAAGTCTTCCAGGGATCTCTAGAGGACCTATGTACACCATTATCTATCAGCCTCGGGAGGAAAATAATCTATAGATCCATATATCGCAGGTATGTCAGCAACTCTGTGACCAGGGATCAGATACTTGAAGAGAATAACATTTCTAAAGGAAGGCGTGACAAATCTAAACCTGTAAGGATTAGTAGATCCGTCGCTGATTATATGAAAGAGAGCCTCTCCACGCCCCGCCTCAACTCTCGCCATGGCCTCTCCCTTTGGAGGCTTTAAAGTTGCCATAAGACTTGGAAACTTGACTCTTCTGGTCTCAGCATAGATCTTCTTCATCAAAGGATTAAATAGCCTAGATATCTGAGGCGATATGATGTCTCCATCAGGGATCTTCTTAATAGCCTGTCTAATAATACTAATGCTCTGTTCAATCTCTTTAAATCTCACCAGACCTCTGGCATAGGCATCTCCCTCCTCAGCAACAGGTATCATAAAATCAATCTCGTCATAAGCCTCATAAGGCTCTGCCATACGAACATCATAATCAACTCCCGAAGCCCTAAGATTAGGTCCTGTGATACCTAGTCTTCTCGCCATGACAGGCTTTAGAACCCCTATGTCTCTAAGTCTACGCTCGACAACAGGATTATTAAGAAAAAGTTTCTCCCAATCTTTTAATCTTCTCTCAATATATCTAAGACCTTTCTCAACCTGATCTGGAAAGTTCTGAGGCATATCTCTTCTGACGCCTCCAGGGATCACATATGCATACGTTATTCTGGCCCCTGTCAACATAGTGGCAAGCTCGATCATGACCTCTCTATCTCCAAAAGCCCACATAAAGCCTGTGGAGTGACCCAGGAAAATAGCTAAGATCCCTATGCCATAAAAGTGGCTCGCGATCCTAGTTATCTCAGCTAGTATAGTTCTCAGATACTTAGCTCTAGGAGGAGCCTCTATCCCCATCAACTTCTCCACAGCATTTACATAGCCTATAGTCATAGGAGTAGTATCAAGAAGACTTGGTCTCTCAACAAGAGGAATAGTCTTTATATAGGCTCTATTCTCACTAAGTTTCTCAATAGTTCTATGAACAAAACCAATGTCAGGATCACATCTGACCACAATATCTCCATCAACCCATGCAAGAATCCTCATATGACCAGAGCCTGGATGAGCAGGACCTATCTGAAGCTCTATTAACCTCTCTCCCTCCTCTCTCACGCCAGTCTCTCTAATCATAAAAAGCTCTTGAGAAAGATTAGATAAAAAATCATTCGAAGAGCCTCTGTCTACTTCCACGGACCCTCGACCTCTCCAGGTCTTCTAGTCTTTATCATAAAATCTTTTCTCATAGGCCACATACCCTCGAAATCTTCTGGGAGAAGAAGTCTCCTAAGATCTGGATGACCCTCAAAATATATTCCAAACATCTCCCAAGCCTCTCTCTCTTGAAACTCTGCGCTAGGCCACACATCTGTGAGAGAACGTGTCTTCGGAGATGATCTGTCTAGAAAAGATTTTATTATAACAGTATATTTTCTAAGTGTTCTAAGATAAGATCCTGCGTGTATCAAAAGCTCGATCTTATTTTCAGAAGGATAGTCAACTCCTGTGACTGATTTGACATGATCTATACCCAGTTTTGATAATCTCTCAGCAAGCTCATGAAGCTTCTCATTCGAGATCTCAATATAGATAGCTCTTCCATATTTGTCGACACTGATCTTAGGATTAAGATCTTTTGTTCTCTCATTTAATATCTCTAAGAATCTCTTTAGATCAGGATCTTCCTTTTTCATCTGAGTACTTTGAGGAGAAGTCTGAGAAGACATTTATACCGTCCTCATCATTTCTCAACATATTTTCTCAAGATCTCAATGTCTTCTCTCTTTATCCCAACTTTTCTAATTTTATCTTGAAGAGCTAATATAGCTGAGGCAAGAGCCTCAGGTCTAGGAGGACACCCAGGTATATACACGTCCACAGGCATTACCTCGTTAGCCCTCACAATATTAAAACTGTTCCAGAAGAGACCTCCATCAATAGCGCAGGCTCCCATAGCAATCACAAACTTTGGATCAGCCATCTGCTCCCATGTTATTCTAGCTACTCTAGCCATTTTTCTAGTTAAAGTACCCTCAATAATGATCAGATTAGTCTGACGAGGCGAGACGAAAGGAAGAGATCCATATCTCTCAAGATCATATCTAGGAGAATATCCGCCTGCAAGCTCAACTCCACAACAGCTGGTCATCAAATGAACAGGCCAGAGAGAATATGCCACAGCCCAATCTATCAAATCTCTAATAGGTTTCTTCTCAACAAGAGATCTCACCAGTCTTCTGATAAAGATGTTTATGTCTCCCACAAAGACTACTCCTCTCTCCATAGATCTATATCACCTGCCTGTTTATACACATAATATAACACAGGCATGAGAAGAATAAAAGAAGAAACTAAAAAATATGTTACAAGCCATATATTAGGTGTAAAAAATATGAAGACGAGAAGAACTACAAAAGGCTCTAAAGAAGAGAACATCAGAAGATAAGGATAATACTGCATCACAAAGAAACCTCTGGCTCTTCCAATAGGAGGATTCCCACTCTCAAAACGGCTTCTCTTGAATCTATAATCAATATCTGGAGAGACGCCTCTGGTTATTAAGAGAGCTAACACAGGAATTAAGAGAGAGACAATTATCAATAGAGTCATCATAGCTATCGCGTATATGTCCACCTGATCAACACCAGCTGAAAGCTCTGTGATTATATTAAGATTTCAGATATATAAACTTTTTCAGAAGAATTTATAGACCATTTAAAGATGATAAACGCCTATAAAATCTTCTAACTATATACTTATTTAGAGATACGAGAATGGTGCTCATATATTGAGGAAGGCGTTTAGAAACATATATGTGATAGACTACTCTGCAGTTGTAGAAAGCAGCGAGCCATTAACAGATTTTGTCATTAAAAACATTAGAGAAGGAGAGATACATATACTGAAGCAAGTGATCGATAAATTAGATGAGAAAATTAGAGAGGGAGATCCTCAGGCTGTAAGAGGTTTGGAGGAGATTAATAAGTTAAAAAATCTTAATAACGAGAGCATAGAGATCAGAATAATAAATTATTCACAAGATAAGATGCTAACATATAAAACTCTTGAACAATTGATCAGAGATTACGCTTATGAGATAGGAGGAGTGTTGATAACAGCAGACAGATATCAAGAACAGGTGGCATCCACATTAGGTGTAGAGGTGATGAGAATAGGAAGAGAATTAGAGAGACTTACATTTGAGAAATATTTTGATGAAAACACTATGTCTATACATCTTAAGGCTGGGGCGCCGCCTAGAGCTAAGAAGGGCAGTCCGTTGAAATGGTATTTTGAGTATCTAGATAATAAACCGCTCACAGATAGAGAAATAGATCAGATGATCAATGAGATTTTAGATGAAGTGAAGCTTAGAAGAAAAGGCTTCATAGAGTCTGAGAGACCATATTCATATATCATACAGCTAGGCCTGTATAGAATAATAATTGTGAAGCCTCCTCTAAGCGATACTACAGAGATAACTATCACAAGACCTCTGGCAATGCCTAGCCTGGAAAGTTATAATCTCAAAGAGCCTCTTATAAAAAGATTTATTGAGAAGGCTGAAGGCATACTTATAGCAGGAGCTCCTGGAATGGGAAAGACAACTTTCGCACAGGCATTGGCAAGATTTTATATGGAGAGAGGAAAAATTGTTAAGACCATAGAGAGTCCCAGAGACATGCATCTGCCAGACGAGATCTCTCAATACTCAAAAAACAAAGGCTCATCAGAAGAGCTTCATGACATTCTTCTTCTAAGCAGACCTGATTACACAGTTTTTGATGAGATGAGAGATGACAGAGATTTTGAGCTTTACGTGGATTTGAGACTGGCAGGGATCGGGATGATAGGAGTTTTACACGCCACAAGTCCTATAGATGCGATCCAGAGATTTCTTAGAAGAATAGATCTTGGCATGATACCCAGCATAATAGACACGGTGATATTCATAAACAGAGGCAGAGTAGAGAAGATATATGAGTTGAGACTTACAGTAAAACTTCCGACAGGATTAAAAGAGATTGAGCTTGCAAGACCTGTCGTAGAGGTTAGAGACGTAGAGACAGGAGAATTAGAATATGAGATATACACGTTTGGCGAGCAGACAGTGGTCGTCCCAGTCAAAAGACTGAGATATGAAGAGGAGTCGTCAGAAGATAAAAAGATTTTCTCAGAAATAAAAAGACAACTGCCTGATGCAGATATAGAGAGAGAAGGAGAGATCATATGGATCTCACTGCCAAGAGAAAGAGTCTCTAGCATAGGAAGAAATTTTATAAAACTAAAGAAGAAGCTCGAGAGGAAATATAACGTAGTGTTAAGGCTCAAATTAAGCGGAGGAGAAAATGAGAGATAATGAGAAGATCCTTATAAAAAGAAGAGCTTTTCAGAGAGAAAGAGATCTGGCGAGAAAATTATGGTCGCTAGGCTTTGCAGTGATCAGAGGGCCTGCAAGCGGCGCAAAAACTAAAAGAGTCTTTTACCCAGATCTTGTGGCTATAAAAAATGGCAAAATATATATATTTGAGATAAAGACTCGAGAGAGAGAAGAAAACATATACGTAGAACCTTTTCAAATAGAGAAGCTGAAAGAGTTCTCAAGAAGATCTGGGGGAAGATCTTTTGTAGCAATAAAAGTCGTTAAAGAGACAGAATGGAGATTTATTCCTATAGAGCTTTTAGAGAAGACTGAGAAAGGCAGATATAAAATCGATAAAAAATATTTCAGAGAAGGAGGATTAACTATTGAAGACATATATAGAGACGCCTCAGGAGACAGACCTCTCACAGAATACATAAGAAAAGTCTCAGAAAAATCCTGAGAAGAATCCTCGGGAGACTAGTTAATTTATATAATCAGTAAACAATTCTTATTATAGAGAGTGGCCTGATATGGATGGTCTTCTCATACTTTTAATAGTGATACTTTTAATAGTAGTCCCGTTTCTGGCATCAGCCATAAAAATAGTGAGAGAATATGAGAGAGCAGTAATATTTAGATTAGGAAGATTAAAAGGAGCTGCCGGGCCAGGCATATTCTTTATAATACCAATGGTAGACCAGTTTTTCAAACTAGATCTTAGGGTAAATACCGTGGACGTCCCCAGACAGGCGGTGATTACAAGAGACAACGTCTCGGTATCAGTAGATGCTGTAGTATATTACAGAGTAGAGGATCCTATAAAAGCTGTCGTCAAAGTATCAAATTATAACTATGCAGTCACACAGCTGGCAATGACAACACTTAGAGACGTGATAGGCACTATAGAGCTAGATCAGCTGTTGTCACATAGAGAAGAAGTGAGCAAAAGAATTCAACAGATCCTTGATGAAATGACTGAGGCATGGGGAGTGAAAGTTGTGGCAGTGACGATAAGAGATATACTGCTCCCAGAGGAGCTTATAAAAGCAATGTCTCTACAGGCTCAGGCAGAGAGAATTAGAAGAGCTAGAATAATAGAGGCTGAGGGAGAGAGACAGGCAGCCTCGATAATAAGTGAGGCTGCACAATCTTATCAGAAATATCCTATAGGAATAAGACTTAGAGAGCTACAGACATTTGTTGAGATAGCTAAAGAGAGAGCATTAATAGTGATCACAGACACATCTAGAGGAGACTCTTCCTCACTAGCTGCAGCATTAACTACAGCATTTAACCAGCTTCTCGCCACAAGAACCTCAGAGAAGACTTCTGAAGAAGGTTCAAAGAAATGAGAATATCAAGAAAAGAACATCTTTTTCTCACAATATTATTAACAATATTCCTCTTACATGGGATAACATTTACATATATAGGATCTTTCTTATCATATGAGAAAAACATCTTTTTAAAACCTTCGACAATAGAGATCCATAAAGCATATGTGTTATATGTCAGAGGAACAATAGACCAAGGATTGAAAGAACATATTAAAATAGCTTTAAATCTTGCTGAGAAAGATAATGCTGCATTGATACTTGATGTAAACTCTCCAGGAGGCTTCTTAGGAGACACTATGGATATAACAGATATGATACTTAGATCAGACGTTCCTGTGATAGGATTTGCATCAGGAGACAGCTATAGTGGAGCAACATTGATACTTATACCAACACATGTTCTCGCAGTATCGCCTACAGCAAATATAGGTGATGCCCAGCCGATCACTATAGGACCTACAGGACAGATCCAGCCTGTGACAGAGCCTAAGATAATTAATCCACTTATAAAGAAATATACTGATATAGCAGAGATGAGAGGAAGAAACGCTACATTAGTAAAAGAATTTATATTAAACGCTACAGTAATTAATGGCGTTGAAGCTGTCAAATATAAAATTGCAGATCTTAATGCGAACTCGCTACAAGATCTTATTAAAAAGATATATGATAGAGAAGTTAAAATAGGAGACAATATATTTATCTTGAAAATTGATACTTTAGTTAATGCTCCTGAGTGTATATCATGCACATTATTAAGCTTCTTATCAGATCCTACAGTCAGCGGGATCCTTATTACGATAGCTGTTTTCTCGATAATATTTGCAATATCCTCAGGACATTTAATAGGTATTCCTATAGCATTGATATTCCTCTTCTTAGGATTAATAGGGTCAGGCTTCAGTCTGAATCTCATATCATTATTCATGATCATACTGGGACTGGGATTTCTAGCAGGAGGAATCGCTTTAGGAGGAAGCGAAGGAGGAATACTAATAATCTCAGGACTTATATTAACGGGACTTGGAGGAATGTTTCTCCCAGTAGTAGGTAGAGAGATCATGATCTCAGGATCAGAAAATATTATCACCACATTATATTATGCATCAGTAGGAATAGGAATTGGAGCAGGATCTATAGGAGCTTTCATTGCAGTACAGATCATTAGAATCATGAAGACCAGACATAGATTTTTTGATATGATAGGTAAAGAAGGTGTTGCCAAAGACGAGATAGGACCAGATAAAGAAGGCTATGTGATGATCGAAGGAGAGCTTTGGAGAGCTGTCTCAGATAAGGATCTTATAAAACCAGGAGAAAAGATAATTGTGATAGATAAGAGAGATTTTCTATTGATAGTAAGAAAAGTGTAGAAGATAATAAAACAATATATTTATAAGTTAGATAAACACGGTTAAAATGGTGTGGCTATGGTACCAAGACCTTTGAGATTTGAGGAAGAGGAAGAAGAAGAGTGGGAGGAGGAGGAAGAGGAAGAAGAGTGGGGAGAAGAAGAGTTAGAATGGGAAGAAGAAGAGGAAGAGGAGCCCTGGGAAGAAGAGGAAGAGTGGGAGGAAGAAGAGGAGGAAGAGGAAGAAGAAGAGTAGTTTTTTAGAAAATAATTATTTCATCAAGATCATTAGCTAAATAACTTTCTTTAAAAACCTTCTTAGCCTCGCCTAGGATCTTTTTTTCGTCATTATATCTCGAGCTTATATGTGTCAGATAAAGTTTTTTAACATTTGCCTCTAAAGCTGTTTTTGCAGCATCTTCAACAGTGCTGTGACCAGATGCTGAGGCTTCGTCTCTATGTTCTGATAAAAACGTTGCATCATGGATCAATATGTCAACATCTTTACAATTCATCACAACATTTTCACAAGGTCCTGTGTCTCCTGTAAAACATATTTTAAAAAGATCTTTTTTATATTTAATCTCTATAAGATATCCATAGCTTTCTATCGTGTGACAAGTCTCGAAACCTTTTATAAATATCTTATCATTATAAGAGATCTTTTCCAAAGGATCTTTATATATAATATTGAAAGATGTTTTGTGTCTAGAGATCTTCATAAACAGCTCAACAAGATCCTTAAGATCTTTTGGACCAATGATTTCTAACACGTCTTTTCTATTGAACAATGTCATAGTCTGTAGAAGAGGTAGAAGACCTATCACATGATCTCCGTGAAGATGAGTTACTGCTACAAATCTTATCTTAAGAGGAGATATACCTCTCTGTTGAAGTCTTATTTGACAGCCTTCTCCACAATCTAACAACCCGATCAAGCTATCATAGACAATAGCTGTTGAAAGAGCCCATCTACTGAGAGAAGGAGATCCTGCGCCTGTTCCTAGAAACACAATTCTTATCATAATCTGATCATCTCAAGATCTTTCTCACGAGCCTTCTCTTCTAAAAGATGATACTGCTCAGAGGTGAGAGATTTCCTCTCAACAACAACAGAATCTATCTTCTCAAGAGTTTTTCTATAAGCCTCATCAAAGACATAAGAAAGATCATTATTATCCAACTCTTTCAACACATATCTAGGTATTATATGAGTGAAACAATATCTCTTCTCAATAGCAAGTCTAGTAAATCTATCAGAATAATGAGGACCTCCAAAACCTAAAACAATTTTTGAACAACCAACCTCCTCTCCTGAGAGAGTCTTTATAACAGCATGACTCCAAAGATCATGAAGCAGAGGATTTCTCCACTCGATCTCTGAAGATCCTATCTCAAGAAAAACTATTGGAACTCTATTTCTCGTAGGACCGTGATGAGTAGCCTCATAAGATATTGAATATGATGAGAGATTATTCTCTTGAGCCGCTTTAAATATGTTTCTTAAGAAAGCTGTTGATATAGAAGGTTTTGTAAATGATAGAGACATAGGATCCCCTCCGAAAGAAGCTTCTCTCCTAGGATTCCCAGCATAATGAATAGTGAGGCTGGGAATATGAGATGCTGAAGAGTGTCTCGACAAGATCACAACAAGATCATGATCTTTGAAATAATCATCTAGATATTCTAAATATATCACGTCATCTGAGAAGCCGATCATAACTATATTATTCTTCAAGACACATCTTGCGACAGCCCTTGGATCATTTGTGTTGACACATACGCCATCTAATCTCTCAGCCAGTTTATAAGCCATGCCGCTGCCAGCAGGATCATTAATACTATATGCAAATCCAATCATTTTTAAACATACTCTCTCAACGAATTATTAAATCTCAGATATATAGTTTTAAATAAAATATTTTTATGAAAATGATGAATAGCCGTGAGTCTGAGCTTTGATGAAGCCTCGCATCACTGATGATATCAAAAAAGATCTTAGGAGAACTATTGAAGAGATCATAAGAAGATTAAATAGAAGAGATCTTAGGAGAGAAGAGATCATAAGAAGATCTAGAGAGATCATAAGATGCTCAGGTAGACTCACAGCTCAGATAGTCTCTGAAGAATATTCTGATGTCAACGATATATTAAATAGATTAAGAGAATGCGAGAAAAATGTTATAGAGCTACTAAATTATTATGAGGAGGATCCTGATCTTGTTCGAGGAGGAGTTTCGCTACAGGCTTTCATAGAGTTTTGCGAAGCCTCATATCTAGCCCATATATTGTATGGATCAGAATCTTTGTGTAATTTAAATAAAAAGATGCCTGAGGAGGCAATCATTCTAGGAATACTTGATGCGACAGGCGAGTTGAAGAGAATGGCTATCAACGCGTTGGGAAGATTTGATATAGATGATGCTGAAGATATGCTTAACCTGATGAGAGAGATATATAATATCTTAAGCGGAACTGACTATCCAGATCCTCTGGTCCCAGGATATAAACATAAGATTGATGTTCTAAGAAGAAATATTGAGGATCTAGAGGCTTTATTAAGTGACATGAAGACTAGAAAAAGGATCATAGATCTTTTCTATGAAAAATCTGATCTAGACAACTTTTCAAACACGTGACCCCAAAGATCTTTTCTATGAAAAAAGCCACACTATTTATAAAAGCTTCTCTACCAAGATCCTCATTTATGATCATATGATCAGCCAGTGCAATAACAGATCCTAATCCTCTCGATAGCTCCATCATGTCTCTAGAAACAAAATCATTCCAATCCCTAGGATCATCACTTCTTCCTCTCGAGACTAATCTCATGAATCTTCTCATAGGACTTGAATGGATCGCAACAATGATCGTTTTTCTAAAAACTTTTCTGAAACATTCGACTTCGTCAAGAGATCTTGTCCCATCAATAATTATATGATCTTTTGAAGGATTCTCGGAAGCTATTTTTCTGATAGTTAATATTGCAATAACATTAGATCCGTATCTTTCGCGAAGCTCAGCAGCTATTCTAGCATTATTCTCTTGAGTAGGTTCAAGACCTCTTTTAACAACCTCCTCTCTAATTATGTCGCCCATGACGTATACTGGAATACCGCAACATTCTTTTGCAACTGTTGAGAAGAGACTTTTACCTGAGCCTGGCATCCCAGCTAGTATAATAGCTATATATCTCCTCAGATCATATTCTTCACATGACATGCTCAATATAATATCTCTGAAAACTTATATATCATTTGGCAGGCGGATTATATTGAGTGAGGATCTTAAGAGCATAGTGAGAAGATCTGTTGAGCTTTCAATGATCAAAATTGATGAGAGAGAATTTGAAGAATTTGTTGAAGAAGTGAGCAAATTAATGAATCTTATTAAAAAACTTGATGAAATAGATCTTGGGGAGATAGAGCCTCTATTCTATGTGTGGGAGCGTGGAGATATTCTGAGAGAGGACGAGCCAAAGGATCATGGTGATGAGATGATTAAATGGCTTGAGAAAAACAGTAGAGTAGAGAATAGATATGTAAAAGCTCCTAGAACTGTTGAGGAGAGATGATATGAGAAGAGGAGCATCTATATATAGACAAGCACAGATCTTTCGAGAGAATCCTTCGGAAGCCTTAGAAGAAGTTTATAAAGTATATGAGAATATTGAGAAAAAAGAAAATATTTTAAAAGCATATATAACTCTCAGACCTCTTGAAGATGTTTTAAAAGATGTCAGAAAATCTCTAGAGAGTAAAAAGCCTCTCTCAGGAATTCTCATAGCGGTTAAAGATAATATATCTACTGAGGGGATCAGAACAACTTGTGCATCAAAGATCTTAGAGAACTACGTGCCACCATATGACGCGACTATAATAAACAGAATAAAAAACTCTGGAGGAGTGATCATTGGAAAAACTAATTTAGACGAGTTTGCAATGGGATCTACAACAGAGACAAGCTTCTTCGGCATAACAAGAAATCCCTGGAACATAGATCATGTCCCAGGTGGAAGCTCAGGAGGATCTGCCGTGGCAGTATCAGCCTACATGGCTCACATGGCTCTGGGAACTGACACAGGAGGATCTATAAGAAATCCTGCTTCATACACAGGAATAGTAGGGTATAAACCGACATATGGATTTGTAAGTAGATACGGCATAATAGCATATGCATCATCATTAGATCAGGCGGGTCCTATGACTAGAGATGTTCTTGACGCAGCATTTTTAATGGACATCATATCAGGAAAAGATCCTATGGATCCTACCACAATAGATCATGGTATTGAAAGCTTTTCTAGAGAGATCGAGAGAATAGACCCTGGCTATCTCAGAGGAAGAAGAATAGTTTTGATAAGAGAGCTCTGGGAGGGTGCTGATAAAGATGTCGTCTCAACAGTCTCACGCTACATAGATAAGCTGATGTCTGAAGGTCTCGAGGTAATAGAAAAATCTTTTCCAGAGATCATATATTCATTATCAGCTTATTACGTCATAGCAACTGCAGAAGCAAGCTCTAATCTGGCTAGATACCAAGGGATCTTATATGGATTATCAGAGGATCCTTCTAACAAGTCGTGGACAGAATATATGGCTAAAATAAGAGGAGAAGGATTTGGAAGAGAAGTTAAAAAAAGAATAGTGTTAGGATCACATGTTTTAAGCGCAGCATATTACGACCAGTATTATCTAAAGGCTCTTAAGATGAGAAGAATTCTTAGAAGAGGATTAGAAGAGATTTTAAAAGATGCTGACGCCATAGCCACTCCTACTACTCCCACTACAGCGCCTAGAATAGGTGAGATTAGAAAAGATCCTTATATAATGTATCTTGCTGATATGGAGACTGCGACAGCAAACTTGATAGGAGGACCTGCGATAAGTATTCCAGCAGGATTTATAAACGGTCTTCCAATAGGGATCCAATTTTTCTCACTTCCAGGAAAAGATCTTGAGATCCTTAGAATAGCAAGAGCATCAGAGCTTAAGACAGGACTACATGACATTCTCTCTACATAAGATCTTTCGAAGATTTATATCTATGATTATAATGATAAATCTAGGCTGGAAGTGAAGATATGATATGAGCGTGATAATAGGTTTAGAGATACATCTACAAGTCACATCATCAAAAACAAAACTGTTCTGCTCATGCTCAGCTGATTATAGAAACTCTCCACCAAACAGAAATGTGTGTCCTATATGTCTAGGTCTTCCAGGAGTTCTTCCAAAGCCTAATAAATATGTTATTGAGAAAGCTGTTCAGCTGGCTCTTGCCTTAGGCTCTAAAATAAGTGATAGACTTGTTTTTATGAGAAAACATTATTTCTACCCAGATCTTCCGAAGGGATATCAGATCTCACAATATACTATGGGAAGATACTCTGCAGTAGCATACGGAGGATCTCTAGAGATCTTTGTTAAAGGACGTAGAAAGATCGTGAGGATCAGAAGAATAAATATTGAGGAGGATCCTGCGAAGATAATTTATCCTGAGAAAGATCCTTGGAAAAGTCCTTATACACTCATAGATTACAACAGATCTGGAATACCTCTTCTCGAGATAGCCACTGAGCCAGATCTCTCAGATGCTGAGGAGGCCGCGTCTTTTGTCGAGAAACTTCTTGAGCTGGCAGATCATCTTAATATAACAGATCCTTCTTTAGAAGGATCTTTCAGAATAGATGCTAACATATCTATAGAAAGTGGCGAGAGAGTCGAGGTGAAAAACATAGGCTCTTTAAAAGATCTTGAGAAAGCGATTAATTATGAGATAATTAGACAAAAAAGGATCCTTGAGACAGGAGGGAAGGTTGTTAGAGAGACAAGACATTGGGATGATATAAGAGGAGTGACAGTATCAGCTAGACATAAAGAGTTTGAAGAAGAATACAAGTATATGCCTGAGCCAGATATACCTCCTCTAGAAATTGATCATTCATATGTTGAGAAGATAAGATCTTTGATGCCAGAGCTTCCATGGGTTATGAGAGAGAGATTTATAAAACAATACGGCCTCACAGATTATGAGGCTGGGGTTCTCGTATCTAGAAAATGGCTTGCAAAATATTTTGAAGATATCGCCAGAATATATAACAAGCCTGATAAAATAGCTGATCTTCTTATAAATGATTTTCTAGGAAAAATTAATGAGAGAGGAGGAAGATTTGATCTTGTTAGAGCAAGACCAGAACAAATAGCTGAGCTACTGGATCTTTTGGATAAAAAAGTTATCAGCATAAAGATTCTGAAAGAGATACTGGATAGAGTAGTCTTTGATGGAGAAGATCCTAAGAAGATCATCAGTGAGAAAGGTCTGACAGTGATATCAGAAGATGAATATCTTGAAGAGCTTGCTGAGAAAGTTATTAGAGAGAATCCTAAGGCTGTTGAAGATGTTAAAAAGAATCCTAAGGCGATAAATTATTTAGTTGGACAAGTCATGAAGCTTACAAGAGGAAGAGCTGATCCTGAGAAGATCAATGTTATAATAAGAAGAAAACTAGGTTTATTGAGATGATCTTATGTGTCGTGTCATAGGGATCTCTGGGACCCCTGGCGTTGGAAAAACATATGTTGCAAGAAGAATTTCTGAGATTATAAATGGGCTGTACATAGATCTTTCTAAAGAAGTTGTTGATAAAAAACTTTATAGCAGCTATGATATGGAGAGAGGATCTTATGTTGCAGATCCTGACAAGATAAATGATTTCATAAGAGAATTATGTGAGAAGAATCCCGACAAGATCATTGTTGTAGACAGTCATTATCCAGAGATAATAGATCCTTCTTATATAGAGAAGATATTTGTGTTAAGAGCAAATCCTGAGAAGATTGCTGAGAGATTATGTGAGAGAGAATGGTCTAGAGAGAAGATTATTGAGAATATTGAGGCTGAAATACTCGGGGTGTGTCTATATAATGCTGTGGAGGAGCAGGATCCTTTTAAAATATGTGAGATCTATGAGAAAGATCTTGAGCAAGCTGTTGAGAAGATCCTTAGGATCCTTCGTGGAGAAGATGAGTGTAGAATAATGTATATAGACTGGATCTCTGTTTTAGAAACTTCTACGCCTGAAGAGATCTATGAGAAGATATGTGTGAGAAGAGATATCTCAAGACAGTCTTGACAAAATCTCTAAACCATTTTGATAAGATATATAGAGATATTATATAGATTGTTGCTGAAACTCCTAGATGAAACAACAATATAGAAAGATCTTTCCAGACAGATCTTATGATAAGATTGTTTGCTCCAGATATTATCAGGTATAACGAGGAGATTATTGAAGAGAGAGTTATGTTAAAAAGATCTTTTCTAGAGATCTCTATAGACCTCTTCTCAACAGTCTCTCTAAATGTGAATATGAGATATGATATTGAAGGGATGAGAAGAAGAAGAGATATTATCAAGACAGCCTCCTCAGGAGATCCTGACAAGATTTTTTTATATATGAGAAGAGAGTAGATGAGACTTGATATTGAGAAGACGCTTGCTCGAGTGAGATTTGCAAGATATATTCTTCCAATAGATGTTTTGAAAAGATCTTTAGCGCTCTCTATATAAAGATCTCTTCTCTCAACTCCTAAAGCTATCGACACGAAGACTCCTGCGATACCACTTATGAAGCCGTCTAACAATGAGATCGGGACTATATCTGATATCGATATGTAATAAGGATTTAATATTGATATGAAAGATTTTGACATAACGATCATTATGAATAATGATGGTATTGAGAATGAGAATGTTATCATAAGAAGATCTTTTGTAGGAGACTTTGACTCTTCAAGA
>Ga0080004_1121857_pt1 | contig 41806 bp, 41 predicted proteins | sample WasSprMetagenome_FD_69207 | JGI IMG/M metagenome (GOLD analysis project Ga0080004, IMG submission 69207) | Sulfidic aquatic microbial communities from Washburn Spring, Yellowstone National Park, USA - WS (SPADES assembly) (version 2) | ecosystem: Environmental > Aquatic > Thermal springs > Hot...
GTGAGGTGATGGGCACGAGTTTCGGTCTGCAGGATGCGTCAGGTCCTGTGGGGCGTGAGGTGACAGTCACCTTTGAGGTGACTGTCCCCTCGCCGCATTAACAGTGCGCGTCCAGCCAATCGGCCACCAGCTTGTAAATGTCCTCTTTGCCGATCTCGTTGAATACTTCGTGATAGAGGCCGTCGAAGATGTGCAGGGTCTTATCGCTGGAGCCGGCGTGCTCATAGACATAGCGGCCGGCCTCCGGACTGACCAGCTTGTCCTCCCCGCCGTGCAAGCACAGCAGGGGGATGCGGATTTCCGGTATCCGCGGGAGCGCCCAGTCCGCCTTGCGCAGCATCTCCGCGGCGGTGCGGGCCATCACCTTGCCCCGATAATTCAACGGGTCGGTGTCATAGTCGCGGGCGATCTGCGGGTCATGGGAGAGCCAGGCGCTGTCCAGCTCCTGGAGGGGCAGGCGCGGGGCCACGACCGCCAGGACCCGGCTGACGAATTTGAGGAGCGGGGACACGCCGGCGCCTGGCATCAATCCCGCGCCGGACAGCACGACGCCGGCAAGCCGCTCCTGATGGAGGATAGCAAAACACGTCGCCAGCAGGCCGCCCATGGAATGGCCGATGACGAAGGTCTTCAAGCCCGGATGCTCCCCCTGGGCGATGTCCAGCAGTTTGCGCAGGTCCTCCAGCATGCAATCCATGCTGTCGATGAGCGCCTTCTCCCCCTCGGAGCGGCCGTGAGAGCGCAGGTCGGGGGCATAGATGCCGTAGCCGCGCCCGGTGAGGAACTCGGCCAGGGCCAGATAGCGGCCGGCATGCTCGGCGTAGCCGTGAATCAGCAGGATGATGGCGCGGGGAGGCCGGCCCTCCGGCGCCCAGTACCGGTAGAAAATGCGAAGCCCCTTTGCTCCCTCGAACGTCCTTTCTTGTGTGAGCATGGTTCACCTCTCCAGAATAATGGTAACCGGACCATCGTTGTAGATTTCCACCAGCATCATCGCCTGGAACACCCCGGTCTGGACGGGAACCCCTTCCTCGCGCAGAAACTCCACGAAGCGATCGATCAGCGGGGATGCGATCTCGGGCGGGGCGGCATCCACGAAGCTGGGGCGGAAGCCCTTGCGCGCGTCGCCGTACAGGGTGAACTGCGAGATGACCAGCGCCTCTCCGCCCACGTCACGCACGGAGAGGTTCATCTTGCCCTGTTCGTCCTCGAAGATGCGCAGGCCGGCGATCTTGTGGGCCAGCCAGCGCGCCTGCTCCTCGGTATCGCCCTGGCGCACCCCGATAAGCACGTTCAAGCCCTTGCCGATCTGCCCGACCACCTTGCCATCCACGCTCACGGATGAGCGCACCACCCGCTGTACGACAGCCCGCATAGCCCTTTCATCCCTCCTGCTGAGCGGTGTGTGGCGGCCTGTTCCTTGTTGCCTCTTGGATCGCGGCCAGGAATTCCCCTCGCGCATCCTCTGGCAGGACATGTTCCACCAACCCTGTGGTATGCCAGATCACCCACTCTTCGGACACGGGAACTTCCACCAGGTCGAGTATGTCCTGGAGGGCTTCGCGGAAGGCCGGCAGGGCTTCTGCCGGCTCCCCATGTTTGGCCTGATAGAGGGAGCGGTACATGCGGAACCAGGCCGCGCCTTCCAGCGCCGGTGTGCCGGCCTCCAGCGCCGACGCCATCTTCTCCTGGTCATCCAGGCGCAGGGCACACTCCATCCAGGCATCGAATTTCAGCCGCTGGGCGTCCAGCGGCTCCCGCACTACCCGCCACCATTCGTCCCTGGCCCAATCCATTTTGCCCTGCGCGGCGGCCACCAGGCCCCGCAAGAGGCCTCGGCCGGCCAGCTCCGGTATACGGTCCGCATACTCGATCGCCCGGGCATAATCCTGCCGCTTCAGGAAGGCCTGCACGATAAAGGCGTAGGGGATGCGGCGCTCGTTGGTCGCTCCTATACGCGGCAGAAGCTCGTCAAGCTCTTCCAGCCGGCCGGCCTGGAGCAGCGCCTCGATATAGGTTTTCCAATAGCGGTCGATATTCCATTCCGTCTCTTCTCTCTGGGGATCGTCTTCCTGGGGTAGTGCCGGCACTTCCGTGTGTTCCAGCACCTGCAGTGCCAGCTCCGGCGCCAGGGCTTTCAGCGCAAGCCGTGCCAGTTCCAGGCGCTGGGCGAACGACAGGTCGGAAGCGTTCACCAGGCCGGCGATCTGCTCCCGGGCCTTCTCCAGCTCTCCCAGGTACACATCGGCGAAGGCCAGCACAAGCTGGGTAAAGTGCTCCTCCGCCGGCATGACCCGCTGAATGCAGTCCCGGAAGGAACGCACTCGCTCCACTAAGCCGTGCTCCCCCGCGATCCGCAGCCCTTCCGTACAGGCCATGGCGAAGAGCGACCAGGTTTCAGGGCGCTTCCGCAGGGTCTCATAGCGCAGGCGGCTGAGGCTCTTGCTGATCCGTTCCAGCATCTCCGCGGCTTTGTCATATTCCCTGGCGCGGAAATGCTGGAGCGCTTGGGCCATCAGCTCCCGGTACGAGCTTGCCGTAGACTCGGACATTCCTGGCTCCTTCCTTAACTATGGATTTCGGTTATCGAGTGCACTGCTTCCCTGAGAAGCGAGCGCCTTTCCAGCGCCCGGGCGCCAGAGCGCCGGCATCAGCTCTGCGACCAGCATGCCGGCCAGGATGAGGCCGGCGCCGGCGAGGGAGCGCGGCCCCAGGCGCTCGCCAATCAGCCAGAAGCTGAACAGCCCGGCCCACACCGGCTCCATGGCGAATATCAGCGCCGTATGCGTCGGTGAGGTGAAGCGCTGTGCCACCGTTTGGATGCCGAAGGCAATCGTCGTGGCGGCCACGCCGGTGAACGCGGCCGCACCCATCACCTCCGCCGGCAGGGCCGGCCACGGCCATTCGGTCAGCAGGGAGATCCCCAGGCTGAGGAACATCACTGTGGCAATCTGCACGGCCAGCAGGGTCAGGCTGTCCATGCGCGGGGAAAACGCCCCCAGGGCGATGATGTGCATGGCGAAGGACACCGCGCAGGCCAGCACCAGGATATCGCCGAACACCACGGTAAGCTCGCCCTGCCAGGTGAGCAGGGCCAGGCCGGCGGTGGCCATGATAACGCCGGCGACGGCGGCACGGTCGGGCGCCTGCCGCAGGAGTGCGGCGGAGAAGAGCGGCACCATGACCACGGAGAGGCCGGTGATGAAGCCGGCCTTGGCCGGCGTGGTGTACTGCAGGCCGAAGGTCTGGAAGGCATAGCCGGCGAAGAGGGCCAGGCCCACCAGCACCCCGGCACGAAGGGTCGGCCGGTGCCAGGTCTGCCGGCCGGTGCGCCGGCGCCACAGCAGGGCCGGCAGGAGGAACAGCAGGGCCAGCGCGAAGCGGATGCTCAGGAAAGCGAACACCGGGTAATTCGCCACCGCCGACTTGACCATGACAAAGGTCGCGCCCCAGATGGCGGTGACCCCTATCAGGGACAGGTCGGCGATGAGTTGTCTAGGAAGCGCTGAACGGTGTGCCGGCATAAGGCGTCCCCTGCAGGCTGGTGTGCTGTTGCTCCATTTCCTGTCGCACGGTGGCATACAGGTCGGCGGCCTTCAGCTCATGCAGGCAGTAGCATGGGGCGTTCAGGGCTTCTGCCAGCTTCTGGGCCAGGCCGCGGTCGAAAGCGGTGTGCTCCATATTGATCACCACGGAGTGGATGGGGCTGTGCCGGATATAGCGGGCCAGCATCAGGGCCTCTTCCTGGGCGGGGATATCGGTGAGGGAGACATTGCCGGCGCCGTCGGTCAGCAGGATCATCATGGGCATGGTCTCCGGATGCCGGCGCTTCTCCCGCATCAGCACGCGATAGGCCAGCAGGAGGGCGCTGGACAACGGCGTCTTGCCCCCGACCGGGATGTCCTTCAGCGCCTTCTGGGCCAGCTCCACGCTGTTGGTCAGCGGGAGCACCAGTCGCGCCCGCTCCTTCTGGAAGACGACCAGTCCCACGTAATCGCGGCGCTGATACGCGTCGATGAGCAGGGAAAGGATGGCGCCCTTGGTGGCCTCCATACGCTTGGCGGCGGCCATGGACCAGCTCGCATCGACGACGAAGAGGATGGCGTTGGAGGCGCGGCGCACGCGCACCTTCTGGCGCAGGTCCTGCTTCTTGATGATGAAAGCGGTGGAGGTGCGCTGGCGGTGCATCTGATGCGGGGCGGCCTCACGGATGGTGGCGTCCAGGGCCAGGTCGGTCACCCGCCCGTTGGCCGGCCGGCTCCCGATATAGCGGCCGCGCTTGCGCGAGGTCAGGGTGTAACTGCGCTTGCCGGCGGTGCGCCGCCCCAGCCGGTCCAGCGGGGATTCCAGCCGGCGCGGTTTGAAGACCTCGCCTACCTTCACCGGCACGGCGGCCTGGCCGAAATGCCCCTGCCCGAGCGGGTCTGCCTGGTGCCCTTTCAGCACATGGCCGCTGAGATTGGGCGCGCCGGGGGCATCAGGGGTTACATCGTTTTTTTTTCCGCAGGTTGGCGGTCGCCGGCCAGCGCCAGGTCATCCCGGCGGGCGGCGGTCTGCTGGACAATCTCCGCCACGCGCTGTTCCAGTTCCTGCTGGGCGACCTCGCTCTCCTGGAAGGGCTGGCGCTTGAGCCGATGGGGGAGCGCCAGCTCGGCGGCGCGGGCGATATCCTGCTCGGTGACGCTCAGCCGGCCCTCGAAGGCGGCGTTGGCGATGGCCGTTTTCAGGATGACGATATCGGCGCGATGGCCGTCCACCTGGAAAGAGCTGGTCAGGCTGGCGATGGTGTACAGGTCATCGTCGGTGTAGGTGACCAGGGGCAGGCGCCGGCGGGCCTCGTCGATCTCGCGGGAGAGGCGCTGTTCCTGCGGGAGCCATTTCTGGTAGAAGCCGGCGGGGTCCGCCTCATATTCCACGTAGCGCTCCATGATGAGCACGCGGTCATGCGGGTCGCGGATGCCGGTGATTTCCACGCATAGGGCAAAGCGGTCCAGCAACTGCGGGCGCAGTTCGCCTTCTTCGGGGTTCATGGTGCCCACCAGGATGAAGCGCGCCGGATGGGAGAAGGAAATGCCCTCGCGCTCCACCACGTTGATGCCCATGGCCGCCGAATCCAGCAGGAGGTCCACCACGTGGTCGTCCAGCAGGTTGACCTCGTCCACATAGAGCAGGCCGCGGTTGGCGGCGGCCAGCACGCCCGGCTCAAAGTGCCGCTCGCCCTTTTGGATGGCGCGCTCCAGGTCCAAGGTGCCGACGACGCGGTCCTCGGTGGCGCTGACGGGCAGGTCCACGAAGCGGATGCGGCGGGTGGTGACGGGCAGGGTTTCGCCGGCGGCGACCCTGGCCTTGCACTCATCGCAGAAGGTCTCCGGGTGGTCCGGGTCACAGCTAAAGCGGCAGTCCGCCACGACGCGGATCTCCGGCAGAAGGGCCGCCAGGGCGCGCGCCGCGGTGGATTTGGCGGTGCCGCGCTCGCCGCGTATCAGCCCCCCGCCGATCTGCGGGTTGATGGCGTTGAGGATCAACGCCCGTTTCATCTTTTCCTGGCCAACGATGGCCGTGAATGGGAAGAGAGGTGCCACGAATCGTCAACCTCATTCAGATAGTGCTCGCCGGCGGGACAGGCGATCCCCTCGCCGGCGCGTTCTATATTATATCCCAATTATCCCATTTGCCCAAATTGCAGGGCAAAGAGGGGTAAGTGACAGAGGTGACAGTGGCATAGGTGACAGTCACCTATCAGGTGACAGTCACCTATCAGGTGACTGTCAACTTACCTGCCAGGTGACTGTCAACTTATATATCATCTCAACCGCTCCGCCAGTTCCCGCATGGAATCCACCATGCATACCTCCGCCCCCAGCTCCTGCGCCAGGCGCGCCGGCGTCCAATCATCGATGGTGTACGCTCCCTGCGCGTCGAACATGCGCCGCGGCAGGGCGACCAGGGTGGCCCCGCCGCCGGCGGCACGGTACGCCCGCACCACATCCGCGCCGCTCAACAGGCCGGCCACCGTCACCGCCTCGCCCAGCAGACCGTTCTCCACCTCAATCAGCCGCAGGGGAACGGCGGTGCGCCGCGCGAATTCCTCCAGCACCGGCGCCAGCACCGGCGCGAACAGCCGGCCAGTGACACAGCCGATGACCGGAGCGGTGCCGGCAGGGGGACGAAGCGCATCCCTCACCTCCGCCCAATCATCCAGGAACAGCCGCACCAGCCCGATGCCGTTTTCCACCTGGGGAAAATCATCGTATGCCGCCGCCGGCGGGATGTCCCGGCCGGCCATGAGGTACCACTCGTCCGAGGCATAGGCCAAGTTCACCCCATAGCGGCGCCGGCAGAGCGCCTGAAAGCGCTCCACCAGCTCCAGCACCGCCGCCGCCTCTTCTGCAGTCGGCCGGCGCAAGGCCGGCCGCGAGAAGCGGGTCAGTCCTACCGGCACTACCCCGATGGAAGCCGCGCCGGGGTACAATCCTGCCAAATCCTCCAGGCTCTGCGCCAACACATCCCCATCGTTCACCCCCGGCACGACCACGATTTGGGTGTGTACGGTGATGTCCAGCTCGATGAGCCGGCGAAGCTGTGCCATGATGGGCGGGGCGTCGCGGCGGCCCAGCAGGCGCCGGCGGACCTCCTCCTGCGTGGCGTGCACCGAGACGTACAAGGGACTGAGGCGCTGTTCCTCCAGCCGCCCCCAATCCTCCTCGGTCAAATTGGTCAGGGTGACGAAGCTCCCCTGGAGGAACGACAGGCGGTAGTCGTCATCCTGAATGTACAGGCTGGGGCGCAGGCCGGCGGGGAGCTGTTTCACGAAGCAGAAGGGACAGTGGTTATTGCATTGGCGCAGGCCGTCAAAGAGGTCATCCGCAAAGCTGAGCCCGATCTCCTCGCCGTAGCGGCGTTCGGCCTCTTTCCGCAGAAGCCGGCCATCTCGCCAGACCACGAATTCCACCCATTCCTCGGCGGCGGCGTACTGCACGTCAATGACGTCGCGCACGCGCAGGCCGTTGACCTCCACCAGGCAGTCGCCGGCGCGCAGGCCGGCGCGGGCGGCCAGACTGCCGGCGGCAACGCCGGTGATCTTTCCGCAGGCCTCAGGCGCTGTCTGTGGGGGTGTCTTCATAGCGGATCCACCTGCGCGGGGCCTCGGCTGAATCGGCATAGACGCCGCGCCACTCCGGCGGCAGGAGCCGGGCCAGCTCGCCCATGGCCTCGCGCGTCATCTCGCGCACCACCTCGCGGGTGATCTCGACGCCGGCCGGCGCCTGGAAGCGGAAAGGCCGGCCGACGGCCGCGCGCACATGGGTGCGGCGCAGGCGCTGGAGCCGGCGGCGGAAGTGCTGTTGTCCGACCAGTCCAATAGGCACCAGTACTGCACCCGTGCGCAGGGCGAGGAGGGTCATGCCGTCCTTGCCCTCCTGGAGCCGGCCGTGCCCACTGCGCGTGCCCTCCGGCGCTATCAGGAGCGCCTTGCCCTGCTCCAGCACCGACAGCGCACTGCGGTAGGCATACATATCCGGCTCGCCGCGCCGCACCGGAATGGCGCCGTACGCCTTGGCCAGCGGCCCGATCAGCGGATGGCGCAGGTTTTCCACCTTGGAAAGGGGCACGACATCACGCGGCACCAGCGCACAGGCCAGCACCGGGTCGAGGAAGTTCACGTGATTGATGTAGACGATGAGCGGCCCCTGCCGAGGGATGTTCTCTTTGCCGGTGATTTCAAAGCGGATCAGATGACGGGTCAGGAAGCGAAGCAAACGGTTCAGCACCGAACGCGTCAGCCGCGGTATGCGGTAGATGCGGCGCCGCAGTCTCTGGCTTCGGCTGACCGTTTGCGGCTCAGTGTTCCGGGTCATGGATAATCTCCAGCACGCACTGGAACACTTCCTGGACGCCCAGGTTCTCGGTGTCAATAATGATGGCGTCGTCCGCCGGCCGCAGTGGAGCCACTGCCCGTGAGCTGTCGATCTCGTCGCGCCGGCGGAGCGTCTCGAGCACTTCCTCATAAGTAACCTGCTCGCCCCGCTGAAGTTTCTCCAGGTAGCGCCGGCGGGCCCGCTCCTCCAGCGAGGCGGTCAGGTAGAGCTTCAGCTCTGCCTCCGGGAGCACCACCGTGCCGATGTCGCGCCCTACCATGACGATGTGGCCGCCCTGGCCGATGCGGCGCTGTTGCTGGGTCAGCGCCGCGCGCACACCCGGGTAGGCGGAGACCGGCGAGACAGCCTTATCCACCTCGTCGCGCCGCAGGTCCCACGTCACATCCTCGCCGTTAATGAACACGGAGTACTGCCGGCCGTCCGCCGCCGTCGGCCGGGTGACATCTATGACGATCTCCTGGGCCAGGCGCGTCAGCGCCGGCTCGTCCTCAATGGGAATGCCGCGGCGGATGGCCTCCCACGTCACTGCCCGATACATGACGCCCGTATCGAAATAAATATAGCCCAGATGTTTCGCCAGCAGGCCCCCCAGCGTGCTCTTGCCCGAGGCCGAAGGCCCGTCAATGGCGATGGTCGAAGGCATTCTGTTCAACGCTGTCCTTTTCCCCCTCGTTCCTTGCGTGGTGATGGATTGCGGCGAGCGGTCGGACGAGACGTCCTCCGGGCAGACGGCCTGGCCTGGCGGGCCGGCTTCGGCTCTTTCTGCGGCCTCTGCGGCTTGCGCGCCTTTTCCACCAGGGCCCGCAGTGCGCGCACTTCCGCCGGCGTCAGATGACGCCATTCCCCCGGGGCCAGCCGGCCCAGCGTCAGCGGCCCCATCCGGATGCGGATGAGTCGCTCCACCGGGTGGCCGAGCTTTTCCAGCATCCGCCGGATCTCGCGCTTGCGGCCCTCCAGCAGAGTGATCTCCAGCCATGTCATTCCCTCGGGTTTGCGCAAGGTCATGCCGGGCGCGCTGTTTGGGACGCCGGCGATGCGCCGAACGTCCTGGGCCTTCGCTGTGCCGTCAGGCAGTTCCACGCCGCGCGTCATCTGCTCCAGCACGGCATCGCTCGGCTCCCCGCGTACCAGCGCCAGGTATGTCTTCTGCTGGCCGTAGCGCGGATGGGTCAGGACGTTCGTCACCTCCCCATCATTGGTGAGGAGGATCAGCCCCTCGCTGTCCAGGTCCAGCCGGCCCACCGGGTAGACCCGGCCGGGGAGTTCCACCAGGTCCAGCACCGTCTTACGGCCCCAGCGGTCGCTCGCTGACGAAATCACCCCGACCGGCTTGTTCAGCAGGACATAGATGCGGCCGGCGCCCACCGCGACGATATTGCCGTCTACCGCGATCATGTCGCGGGCCGGGTCCACCTTGGTGCCGAGCTGGGTGACCACCTGCCCGTTGACGGTGACGCGGCCGGCTTTGATCATTTCCTCCGCCGTGCGCCGCGAGGCGACGCCGGCATTGGCCAGCACTTTCTGCAGTCTCTCTTCCGCCATTCCCCGCCCTAATATACCTGATAGACCTGCACGGGCTGTTCCGTGATCAGCCGGCTCCCCACCCAGAAGCGCACGGCCTGCCAGCTTCCCTGCCCATCGCCCTGCCATGTCATTCCCAGCCAGGGGGATTCCCATCGCGCCAGCAGTACTTCTACCGCTGTAGGCAGGGCATAGCGTCGGAGATGGCCCTGCAGATCGGTTTCCACGCTCAGCCGGCCCGCCGGCAGTTCCAACCGCACCCACTGGTAATGGCTGTAATAGAAGTCCAGCAGTGCCCGCGTGTCCGCATAGCGATCGGTGCTCCCCAGCACCACCGTGATGACCCGGTGGCCGTGCCGGGTGGCGGAGGCGACCAGACATTCGCCGGCGTCATCGGTGGTGCCGGTCTTCACCCCATCCACCCCGGGATAGGCGCCCAGGAGCTGATTGGTGGTGTGGAACTGCCATCCATCCAGCTCCTTCGCCGGCGCGGCAACGATGGTGGCGAAGGTCGGGTTCTTCAGCGCGGCGTTGGCCAGCAGAGCCAGGTCATAGGCGCTGGAATAATGCCCCGCGCTATCCAGGCCGTGCGGATTGACGAAGTGCGTGTCCTGAAGCCCCAGCTCTGCCGCCAGGGCATTCATCTCTTCGACAAAGCGCTCCTGGGAGCCGGCGGCCGCCACCGCCAAGGCCGCGGCCGCATCGTTGCCCGAGTTGAGCAGTGTCCCATAGAGCAGGGCTTCCACGGTCAGCGTGTCGCCGGGGGTCAGCCCGATGCGCATGCCCTCGACCTGTACCTCATCGCCCACCGTCACCGTCTGGGACAGATTCAGCCGGCGCAGGGCCACCAGGGCCGTGGCGATCTTGGTCAGGCTGGCCGGCGGCCGGCGCTGGTGCGCGTTCCGCTCGAGCAGGAATTGGCCGGCATCCACATCGTAAATGACCGCGGCCGGCGCGGAAATCCCGGGGCCGGCCCAGGTCTCTGCCAGAAGCCGAGCCTGCTCAGGGTACAGCGCACTGCCGGCGGTGTCCGTGGTGCGCAGGGCCGGCCCAAAGCCCACGTTCAGCAGGGCGGCCAGCCCGATGAGAAGCCCCCACAGCCAGCGCCGGCGTGCCGTCATATCGCTCAGCTCTCCGGGGTCCCCGCCGGGGCGCTTTCCTCCGGCTCCAGCGGTGGGAGCTGGGAAAGGTCCTCCAGCCCGAAGTACTGGAGAAACTCGAAGGTGGTGCCGTACAGGATGGGCCGGCCGGCCTGCTCCAGCCGGCCGACTTCCTCGATCAATCCTCGGCTCACCAGGGTGCGCAGGACGGAATCGGACTGCACACCGCGGATCGCATCCACTTCGGCGCGGGTGATGGGCTGGCGATAGGCGACGATGGCCAGGGTCTCCAGCGCCGCCGGCGAGAGCCGGCTGGTGACATCCAGCCCCAGGAAGCGCTCAACCACCTCCGCGGTCTCCGGCGCGGTGACCATCTGAACGCGGTGGCCCTTGCGCTGGAGACGCACCCCGCGTGCCGCGCACTGGCCCCGCAGGATGTCCAGCGCCTGCTCCACCATCTCCTGGTCCACCATGAGGGTGGCGGCCAGGCGCTCCACCGAGACCGGCTCATCGGCGACGAACAAAATGGCTTCGACGAACGGCACCAGGTCCGCCGGCGCGGACGCCGCCGGCCTCTGCTCCTGCTCGCCGGCCGGCGCCTGCTCTACATCCTGGTGCTGTGCTTCCTCCTGGGGCATCCGATGCTTGCTCCCTTCCCTGCCGGGGTATTGCCAGTTACTGACGATATATTACAATAGATTGGCCAAAGGACAAAATGACAGCGGGCAGCATCCCCCTGGCGGGATAGGGACGTCATGCTCGGAGCAAGCTGGAAACGGGCGCTGATAGGCCTCACGGCGGCGTTGGTGCTCGCGGCGCTGTTGTTCCGCGCGCTCGCGCCCGCCGGCTGTCCCCCTGACTGGCGGAGCATGCCCTGCCCGGACGAAAGCCGGCAGGTCCTGGAACGCCTGGCCGCCGGCCGCGAGGTTTCCACAGCGATGACGCCGGCGCAGTTCCAGGCCCTCGCCCGCTGTCTGGTCGCGGATCCCTCGCGCGCGGTGCTGGCCGGCCTGCAGGTGGGATTCACCCCGGGGGAATTCGACGCCGCACTGCGGCTCCGGCGCATCCTGGCCTGGCCGCTGTGCCTGCGGATGCGCTGGCGCCTGGAAAGTGGCGGCGCCGGCCGCTGGCGGTGGGCGTGCCAGGAGATTCAGGTGGGCCGGCTGAAGATGCCGGCCTTGCTCTGCGCGGTGCTCTCGCGCCAGGCCAACCGGTGGTGGGAAGAGCGGATCACCCCGGGCTGGGATATCCAGCGCCTGGAATTATCCGGGGGGCTGGTCGAGTTCGTCGGCCGGCGGCGTTGAGGGGGCCGGCGCCGGCGGAGGCGGCGCGGAAATGACCGCCGGCTCCTTCGGGAAGGGCGCACTGCGCACCTGCACCCGCACGCGGCGCAGTTTCAGCCCCATCTTGTCCTCCACCTGCTCGCGCACCACGGCCAGCACTTCCTCGGTCTTCATGGGCACGTCCACCTGCGGCGCCGTCTCCAGGTCAATGCGCACATCCACCCCGCTGCCGCGCGCCCAGACGGTGGGGGCAACGCGGGAGACGTCGGACAGCCGGCCGATGTACCATGCCAGCCGGCGGGCCACCGACTCGGTCAGCAGGAACGCCTTGCCCCCGCTGACTTTGCGGATGGGCACCATCTTGCGGCGCGGCCGGCGCAGTTCCAGGATGATGAGCAGGAGGCACAGCAGGCCGATGAGGATGCCGCCGGCCAGCATGATGGGCCAGGTGTAGGGGTTTATCTGGGCTTCGGCCCAGTCCAGGAAATTGCGGACGACGGAGATCGTGGCGAAGGGCCAGCGCAGTGTGACCACCACCAGGGCGATGATGGCGATGAATAACAGCACCATGATGATGCGGTTGAAGACGTTCATCGGACGTTTCCTCCTTTCGCCGGCCTGGCCGTGAACGCGTCCCCTCCGGTGCTGATTTCATTATACACCAGGCGGGGCCGAACGTCCAGAGGTGCCGCGGATATCGAAAAAGCACCGCCCTTACCTCCGGTCCCGAGACCCATCCCCGATCCGCCGGCTCGTTTGCTCCCGCGCGGGCATACCGTGTTCATGGCCTTTCCATACCCAAAAAATGCCTCTTGACAGTTTTTTGGTTCTGTGGTATAGTATTTCCAACAAGTGGTACAAAGGGTATCTGTATGCTGGCTGTTCTGCAACCGTTGCCGTACAAGCGACCGCAACCGCAACCTCCCAAATGGGCGGCAGGTTAGGCGCGCGTGGGCAACGATTCAGGGCTGATTCGGCCGGCTCGCCAAACCTGGTGAGTCGGCTTTTTCTTTTACCCTCTTAAGGACGCTTCCGCTCGACGAAGAGCTGATGCCGGCGAGGTCGGTTTCTCGCACTATCCCAAACCTTTTCGCACAGGAGGCATGACAATGGCATCAGTGTATCTGCTGGACACCACCAACCGCGATGGCGTACAGACCGCCCGCATCACCCTTTCCAAGCTCCAGAAGACCATGGTGAACATCTATCTGGGGCAGATGGGCATCCATCAATCCGAGATGAGCTTCCCGTTCGTGCGGCACGAGCATAACTACATTGCCGCCAACCTGGAGCTTCACGCCATGGGCGTCATGGGCGACATGGTCATCTCCGGCTGGTTGAGAGCCCAGCGCCAGGACGCCATCTTTTCCCTGCAGACCGGCCTGCGCGACTTTGACCTCTCCATGAGCACCTCGCCGCAAATGATGCAGCATAAGTTCAAGGGCAAGTACACGCCCGAGCAGGTCATCGACATCACGGTGGATGCCGTGCGCGCTGCCATCGAGCATGGTGCCCGCTCCATTATCGTCAGCGCGGAAGATTCCTCCCGCTCCGACCTGGGCTTCCTCATTGAATTTGCCCAGGCGGTGAAGGCCGCCGGCGCCTGCCGGCTCCGCTACTGCGACACCCTGGGCTACGATACGCCGGCCTCCATCGCCCCGCGGGTGCGCGCCCTGGCCGAGAAAGCCCAGATGCCCATCGAACTGCACTGTCATAACGACCTCGGCCTGGCGGTAGCCAATTCCCTCGCCGGCGCGGTGGCGGTCATCGAGGCCGGCCAGGACGCCTGGATCAACACCACGGTCAACGGCATGGGCGAGCGCGCCGGCAACGCGGACCTGGTCTCCGTGCTCCTGGCCATCGAATATGCCCGCGACCTGCGTGACCAGCTCCCGCTGGGCCGGCCGGTGGACTTGCGCTGGGCCTGGACCCTCTGCCGCTATGTGGCCTACAGCACCGGCCAGAAAATCCCCATCAATCAGCCCGGCGTCGGCGCCAACGCCTTCGCCCATGAATCCGGCATTCATGCCGACGGCGCGCTGAAAGACCGCCACAACTACGAGCTGTTCGACTTCACCGCGCTGGGCCGGCCCGAATTCGAACTGCGGCCGCGCGGGCGCATCATCACCACGGGTGAGTTCGGCGGGATCGCCGGCCTGCGCCACGTCTACAGCGAGCTGGGCATCGAGTTCGAGAGCGAGGAGGAAGCCCGCACCATCCTGGAGCTGGTCCAGCTCGCCAACGCGCACAACCAGCTCCCGCTCCTCCCCGACGAACTGCGCTTCATCGCCCGCTTCCCGGCGCAGGCGGCGCGCCTGCTGACCGTCGTGCCCAGCGAGGCGGCCTGGCAAATTGTGGAGCATGCACGGCCCGAATGGACCATGCCCTGGGAACTGCCGGCCGGCGTCAAGCCGCTCACCCTCGATGCCATTCCCTTCAGCGCTCGCGACAAACAGCATCTGCTCCAGCAGCCGCGCGTGCTCTTCGAGTAAGCTCTCGCAAGCACATAAAAGCAGCGGGCCCTGCCCTTTGGCACAGGCCCGCTGTTTTATTTATCGCAAGCCACCAGGGTATCACAGCTTGAGGTGCTGGACCACCAGATCGCCCATCTGGCTGGTGCCGACGGTGGTGCATCCCGGTTCGGCGATATCGGCGGTGCGGTAGCCGGCCGCCAGCACCGCTGATACGGCCTCTTCCACCGCCCGTGCCTCCGCTTCCATGTCCAGCGAATGGCGCAGGAGCATGGCCACGCTGAGGATGGTGCCCAGCGGGTTGGCGATGTTCTTGCCGGCGATGGTCGGGGCCGATCCGTGGATCGGCTCATACAGGCCGCGCCGGCCCTCCCCCAGCGAGGCCGAGGGGAGCATGCCGATGGAGCCGGCGAGCATGGCGGCCTCATCGGTCAGGATGTCGCCGAACATGTTCTCCGTCAGCACCACGTCGAAGCTGGTCGGGGTGCGGATCAGCGCCATGGCACAGGCATCCACCAGCATGTGCTCCAGCGTCACATCGGGATACTCTTGCGCCACCTCGTTGACCACCTCGCGCCACATGCGGGAGCATTCCAGCACATTGGCCTTGTCCACCGAGGTCAGCTTCTTGCGTCGCTGGCGCGCCAGGCGGAAGGCCACATGGGCCACCCGGCGCACCTCATGCTCCCAGTAGTGCATGGTATCCACCGCCCAGCGCTGGCCGTCCTTCACCCCGCGCTCTTTGGGCTGGCCGAAGTAGATGCCGCCGGTCAGCTCGCGCACCACGATCAGGTCGGTGCCCTGCAGTACCTCGGGCTTCAGCGTGGAGGCGTGGAGCAGGGCCGGCATGACCGCCACGGGCCGCAGGTTGGCAAACACCCCCATGGCTTTGCGCAGTCCCAAAAGGCCCTGTTCCGGCCGCACCGGCAGTTTCGGGTCATCGTATTTAGGATGGCCCACCGCGCCCATCAGCACAGCGTCGCACTGGGAGACCGCTTCCAGCGTGGCCGGCGGGAGAGGACTGCCGGTGCGGTCAATGGCGCAGGCGCCCAGCAGTTCCTCCTGCAGATGCAGTTCCATGCCGCGTTCCTGCGCCACCGCTTTGAGGACCTTGACGCCCTCCGCCACGACCTCCGGGCCAATACCGTCGCCCGGCAGGAGCACGATGTGGGCTTTCATGCGGCACCTCCCAGCAGGTCCTGGCGGGTCTTGGCGATGAGGCCGCCGGCCCGGATGATCTGCAGGATGAATTCCGGATACGGCTCCGACTGGAACTGCTCGCCGGTCGTCTCGTCGGTGATGATGCCGGTGCTCAGGTCCACCGTGACCCGATCCCCCTGGCGGATGCGGCGCGCCGCCTCAGGCGATTCCAGGATGGGAAGCCCGATGTTGATGGCATTGCGGTAAAAGATGCGGGCGAAGCTCTCGGCGATGACGCAGGCCACGCCGGCGCCCTTCAAAGCCAGCGGCGCGTGCTCGCGCGACGAACCGCATCCGAAGTTCTTGCCGGCCACAAAGATATCCCCGGGCTCGATCTTCCCCGCCAGGCTGGGGTCCAGGTCTTCCATCACATATTTGGCCAGCTCCTCTGCGGTGGACATGTTCAGCCGGCGCGCCGGGATGATGACGTCGGTGTCGATGTTGTCGCCAAATACCCAGGCCTTTCCGGTGAGTTTCATGATGACCTCGACCTCCTCTTATGCCCAGGGTGCCGGCAGTTCATCGGGGCCGGCGATGCGCCCCAGCACCGCGCTGGCGGCGGCGACCGCCGGGCCGGCCAGGTAGACCTCGCTGGTGCGGTGGCCCATGCGCCCGATGAAGTTGCGGTTGGTGGTGGAGACACAGCGTTCGCCGGCGGCCAGGATACCCATATGCCCACCCAGGCACGGCCCGCAGGTTGGGGTGCTGATGGCCGCGCCGGCGTCCAGGAAGACCTCCGCCAGCCCCTCGCGGATCATCTGCCGCATCACCTCCTGCGAGCCGGGGATGACGATACAGCGGACGTTCGGGTGGACGGAGCGGCCGCGCAGGATTTCCGCCGCCAGGCGCATATCCCCGATGCGCCCGTTGGTACAGCTCCCGATGACCACCTGGTCAATGGGGATGTTCCCCACCTGGCTGATGGGCCGGGTGTTGCTGGGCAGATGCGGGAAGGCAACCTGCGGTTCGATTTCGCTGACGTCAATCTCCAGCGTTTCGGCGAAGACCGCGTCGGGGTCAGAGCGAAACTCGCGGTACGGCCGGCGGGCATGCTCCGCCAGATAGGCGCGCGTGACGTCGTCCACGGCGATGAGGCCGGCCTTGCCGCCGGCCTCGATGGCCATGTTGCTCATGGTGAAGCGGTCATCCATGGGCAGGGACTCGATGGCCGGGCCGGCGAACTCCATCGCCATATAACGGGCGCCGTCCACGCCGATCTTGCCGATGGTGTAGAGGATAAGGTCCTTCCCGCCGACCCAGGGCCGGCGCTCCCCGCGATAGATGAAGCGGAAGGTGGGCGGTACCTTCATCCAGATGCGGCCGGTGGCCATGGCCACGGCGATGTCGGTGGAGCCCATGCCGGTGGCGAAGGCGCCCAGCGCGCCGTAGGTGCAGGTGTGGGAATCCGCCCCCACCACCACATCGCCTGGCACCACCAGGCCCTGCTCGGGGAGCAGGACATGCTCGATACCCAGCCGGCCGACTTCAAAGTAATGGGTCAGCTCCTGCCGGCGGGCGAACAGCCGCACCTGCTGGCACTGCTCCGCGGAGGGGATATCCTTATTGGGGGTGAAATGATCGGGGACCAGGACCACCTTGTCCCGGTCAAACACCTTTCCCACCCCGATTTTCTCGAATTCCCGGATGGCGATCGGTGCTGTGATGTCGTTGGCCAGCACCAGATCCACCGGGACGTCGATCAACTGACCAGGATGCACCGGGGCACCCACATGGGCGGCGAGGATAGCTTCAGCGAGTGTCATGCCCATAGCCTATTTCAGCTCCTCCTCCCGCATGACTCCGATGCCCCAGTAATCGTTGACATGGGCACTGCCGTGGGTGGCCTGCATCTGGTCCAGCGTCTGCTTGATCTGCTCGGCGGCCTCCTTGCGGGCATTGCGGGTCTGCTGTTTGGCCGCCAGCATGCGGTTCAGGGCGAAGAGATAGGCCTTGGCGCTGGCCGTCACAATGTCCAGGTCCGCTCCCCGCCCCATGAAGTAGCGGGTGACCTTCTCGTCGCCGCCGTTGACCGGCAGTTCGGCCTTGATGCGGGTGGTCACCTTGCCCATAGCGTCAATGCCCTCGGTGATGGCCTGCACGGTGAACTCCACCAGCTCGACCTTCTCGCCGACGATGGCATCAATGGCCTTGTAGGTGGCGTCGATGGGGCCGACGCCGGTGGCCGTATGGCAGATCTCCTTGCCGTCCACGCTTTGCAGGCAGACGGTGGCGGTGGGCATGACGTTGGTGCCGCAGACCACCTGCAGGCGGGTCAGCTCGTAGGTCTCGAACATGAAGGGCCAGGTCTCGCCGGAGACGATGGCCTCCAGGTCGCGGTCATCCACCACCGGTTTCTTGTCCGCCACTTCGAGGAAGCGCTGATAGACGCGCTCGAACTCTTGCTCGCTGAGGGTGTAGCCCAGCTCCTGCAGGCGGTGGCGGAGAGCATGCCGGCCAGAACGGGCCGACAGCACGATCTCGGACACCGGCACGCCGATGTCCTCCGGGTTGATGATCTCATACGTACTGCGGTGCTTCAGCATGCCGTCCTGGTGGATGCCGGAGGAGTGGGCGAAGGCGTTGCTCCCCACGATGGCCTTGTTGGGCGGGATGACGAAGCCGGTCAGATCGCTCACCAGCCGGCTGATGGGGTAAATCAGCTTCGTGTTGATGCCGGTGGTGAAGTCGAAGAGGTCGCGCCGGGTGTGGATGGCCATGACGACCTCTTCCAGCGAGGCGTTGCCGGCGCGCTCGCCGATGCCGTTGACCGTGACCTCCACCTGGCGGGCGCCGTTGCGGATGCCAGCCAGCGTGTTGGCCGTCGCCATGCCCAGGTCATTGTGGCAGTGCACCGAGATGGTGGCCTTGTCAATGTTGGGCACCCGCTCGCGGATGGCGCGGATGAGGCCGCCCCACTCCTCGGGCGTGGTGTAGCCGGTGGTGTCGGGGATGTTGACCACCGTGGCGCCGGCATCAATGACCGCTTCCAGCACCTGGAACAGGTATTCGGGGTCGGCGCGGCCGGCATCCTCCACGTAATACTGCACGTCCTCGACGAAGCGCTTGGCGTACTTCACAGCGCGCACGCCGGCCTCCAGCGCCTCCTCGCGGCTCATGTGGAGCTTGTACTTCAGGTGAATGTCGGAGACGCCCAGGCCGGTGTGAATGCGCGGCCGCTGTGCCTTGGCGAGGGCGGCGGCGGCGACATCAATGTCCTCGGTGCGGGCACGGGTCAGCGCGCAGATGACGCAGTTCTTGATCTCCTTGGCGATGGTCTGCACCGCCTGGAAATCCCCGGGCGACGAAATGGGGAAGCCGGCCTCGATGATATCCACCCCCAACTGCTCCAGCATCTTGGCCACTTCCAGCTTTTCGGCGACGCCCATGGCCGCGCCCGGCGATTGCTCGCCGTCTCGCAGAGTGGTGTCAAAAATCATGATACGTTCCGTCATGCTCCTACCTCCTTTTCAAGCCGTCTTTTCGGCATTATTCCCTCACGTTTTGGGGACGTAGGTGAGCCATCCCCAACGATCCTCCTCCTTACCGGATGTGATGGCGAAAAAGCGCTCCTGCAGTTTGGCGGTGATGGGGCCGCGCCGGCCGCTCCCCACCGGGATGCCGTCAATGGAGCGGATAGGCGTGATCTCGGCCGCTGTGCCGGTGAAGAAGGCCTCATCGGCCACGTAGAGCCGCTCCCGCGGGATCATGGCCTCCTCGACGGTGTAGCCCATGTCGCGGGCCAGGGTGATGACGCATTGGCGGGTGATGCCCTCGAGGATGGAGGCGGCCAGTGACGGCGTCTGGATGGTGCTGTTGTAGACCAGGAAGATGTTCTCGCCGCTCCCCTCGGAGACGTAGCCGTTGATGTCCAGCGCGATGCCCTCGGCAAAGCCGCGGTCCTTGGCCTCCATGGTGACAAACTGGGAGTTGACGTACTGGCCGCCGATCTTGCAATTGGCCGCCAGGGTGCCGGGGGCCATGCGGCGCCAGGAGCTTACGCCGGCGTCCACGCCCTGCTCCAGCGCCTCCGGACCCAGGTAGGCGCCCCATTCCCAGGTCATGATGACCACCTCCACCGGGCAGGCCCGGCCGTCCACCCCCAGACGTTCCATGCCGCGGAAGACCAGCGGCCGGATGTAGCACGCCTCATGGCGGTTCTTCGCCACCGTGTCCAGGATGGCCTGCGCGATCTGCTCTTCGGTGTAGGGGATGGGCATGCGCAGGACCTTGGCGGAGTTGAAGAGCCGGCGCACATGCTGTGCCAGACAGAAGACCGCCGTGCCCTTCACGGTCTTGTAGGCGCGGATGCCCTCGAACACGCTGGTACCATAGTGGAGCGCGTGCACCCCCACGTGCACCTTGGCCTCGTCCCAGGGGACGAATTCGCCGTTGAACCAGATATAGTCGGACCGGAACGCCATGGTGTATCCCTTCCTTTCCGTTCGTGCCTGAATGATGTGTGCGAAATGGGGGAGGCCCACCGACCCTCACCAGGTCGGGGGGACCTCCTTCGGGTCGAGCCAGGGCATCATGCGGCGCAGTTCGCGCCCCACGCGCTCGATCAGGTGGTTCTTCTCCTGCTTGCGCATGGAGTTGAAGAAGGGCCGGCCGGCCTGGTTCTCCAGGATCCACTCGCGGGCATAGGAGCCGTCCTGGATGGCTTTCAGGAGCCGGCGCATCTCGGCGCGCGTTTCCTCGGTGATGATGCGTGGGCCGGCGTAGTAATCCCCGTGCTCCGCCGTGTCGCTGATGGAGTAGCGCATGTAGCTCAGGCCGCCCTGCTGGATCAGGTCCACGATGAGCTTCAGCTCATGCAGGCACTCGAAGTAGGCGATCTCGGGCTGATAGCCGGCTTCCACCAGGGTCTCAAAGCCGGCTTTGATGAGCGCCGTCACACCGCCGCACAGCACCGCCTGCTCGCCAAAGAGGTCGGTCTCGGTCTCTTCCTCGAAGGTGGTTTCGATGACGCCGGCGCGGGTACAGCCGATGCCGCGGGCATACGCCAGGGCCAGTTCCTTGGCATGGCCGGTGGCATCCTGATAGACCGCCAGCAGGCCGGGCACGCCGCCGCCCTGGGTGAAGACCTCACGCATGCGGTGGCCGGGGCTCTTGGGCGCCACCATGGTCACGTCCACATCGTGCGGCGGGATGATCTGGCTGTAGCGGATGTTGAAGCCGTGGGCGAACATGAGCATGTTGCCGGCGCGCAGGTTGGGGCCGATCTCTTTCTCGTACAGCTCTTTTTGAACGTTGTCCTGCACGAGGATCATGACGATGTCGGAGGCCGCGGTGGCTTCCGCCGGCGTCATGACCTTGAGGCCGGCCTCCTCCGCCTTGGACCAGGAGCGCGAACCCTTGTACAGGCCCACAATCACGTCACAGCCGCTGTCGTGCAGGTTCAGGGCGTGGGCATGTCCCTGGCTTCCGAACCCGATGATGGCGATCTTCTTGCCCTTGAGCAGGTTAAGATCCGCATCCTTGTCGTAATACATCTTGGCCATCGTTCTTTCTCCTTCCTGCGATTTGATGGGTTTGATGAGATATGGAAAGGCTTACCCTTCCGCCTTACGGCCGTTGCCAGAAATGCCCCGCCCGTTGGCGGCGCCGCGCAGCATGGCTACCGGGCCGGTGCGCGCCACTTCCCGCACGCCGAAGGGCTGTAACAGTTCAATCAGGCTGTCGATCTTGTCCTGGGTGCCGGTGGCCTCGATGGTCAGGGTCTGCGGCCCGACGTCCACCACCTGGCCGCGGAACACCTCGGCCAGATGGATGACCTCCGAGCGCTTGGAGGCATCGGCGTTGACCTTGATGAGGGCCAGCTCGCGGAAGATGGCCTTGTCGGGGGTCAGGTCCGTGACGACGTTGGTGACGTTGACCAGCTTGCGCAGTTGCAAGCCGACCAGCTTTTCCTGGCTGGCATCGCATTCCAGGACGGCGGTCATGCGGGAGATGGCCGGCGTCTCCGTAGGGGCGACCGCCAGGCTGACGACGTTGTAGTTGCGCCGGCGGATCATGCTGGCCACCCGCGCCAGCACGCCCGGCTTGTCCTCCATCCAGGCGATGATGGTCTTGGTGGTCTTCATCACGCACCCTCCTCCACCATATGGCGCTCGATCATCTCCGAGATGCTGGCGCCGGCCGGCACCATCGGGTACACGTTGTCCTCGCGCTCCACCAAGAACTCCAGAACCACCGGGCCAGGGATGCGCAGGGCTTCCTCCACCGAACTGCGCAGGTCCGCCGGGGCTGTCACCCGCTTGGCGGGGATGCCGTAGGCCTCGGCCAGCTTCAGATAGTCCGGACCGGTGATGGGCGTGAAGGCGTAGCGGCGCTCGAAGAAGAACTGCTGCCACTGGCGCACCATGCCGAGATAGCCGTTGTTGAGGATGGCGATTTTGATGGGATATTTCTCCTGCACGACAGTGGCCAGCTCCTGGATGGTCATCTGGAAGCCGCCGTCACCCACGATGGCCCAGACGACGGCATCGGGATGCGCCGCCTGCACGCCCAGGGCCGCCGGCAGGGCAAAGCCCATGGTGCCCAGGCCGCCGGAGGTGATCAGGCCGCGCCGGCGGTCATGGAAGTAGTACTGCGCCTCCCACATCTGGTTCTGGCCCACATCGCTGACCATGATAGCCTGGCCGCCGGTGGCGCGCCATATCTCGCGGATGACCATGGGGGAAGTGAGCCGGCCGTTCTTGGGTTGGAAGGCCTGCGGGTCCTGATACTGCTGTTTACTGCGGAGCAGGTCCGTGATCCATTCCACGCACAGCCGCGGCTGGACCAGCGGGATCAATGCCCGCAGTACCCGCTTCACATCCCCCACGATGGCCAGGTCCGGCTCCACATTCTTGCCGATCTCCGCCGGGTCAATATCCACATGGATGATCTTGGCATTGGGTGCAAAGGTCGCCACCTTGCCGGTGACGCGGTCGGAGAAGCGGGCGCCCAACACGATCAGCAGGTCACAGTGCTGAATGGCCTGGTTGGCATACTTATGGCCGTGCATGCCGACCATTCCCAGGGCCAGGCGGTGGGTCTCCGGGATGGCGCTGATGCCCAGCAGAGTGGTGGCCACCGGGAAGTTGCCCCGCTCGGCCAGGGCGAGCAGTTCGTCCTCGGCTCCGGAGAGGATAACGCCGTGGCCGGCCAGGATGAGCGGCCGCTCGGCGGCATTGATCATGTCCGCCATTTTTTGGATCAGGTTCTCATCCCCCTCCAGCGGCGGCTCATAGCCCGGCAGTTTGATCTCGTCAGGATAGTTGAACTCGGTCTCGGCGGCCTGCACATCCTTGGGGATATCAATGAGCACGGGGCCGGGCCGGCCGGAGCGGGCGATGTAGAACGCCTCTTTCATCACATGCGGCAGTTCCCGCACATCGGTCACCAGATAGCTGTGCTTGGTGATGGGCATGGTGATGCCGGTGATGTCCACCTCCTGAAAGGCATCCCGCCCCAGCAGGTTGGTGGGGACCTGGCCGGTGATGGCCACGATGGGGGAGGAGTCCATATATGCCGTGGCGATGCCGGTCACCAGGTTGGTGGCGCCGGGGCCGGAGGTGGCGATGCAGACGCCCACCTTGCCGGAGGCGCGGGCATAGCCGTCGGCGGCATGCGCGGCGGCCTGCTCATGCCGCACCAGCACGTGGTGAATGGGATAGTCAATCAGGGTGTCGTAGAGCTTGATGACCGCCCCACCCGGATATCCGAACACCACATCCACACCTTCTCGCACCAGAGCCTCACACACGATTTGCGCGCCAGTTAATTTCATGCTTCCCTCCTCTTCTCCCATACGGGTTGGGGTGCATTCACATGCGGAAGACGGCGCCGGTGCTGGCGGAAGTCACATACTCCGCGTAGCGCCGCAGGTAGCCCTCTGCCACACGCGGGCGCCACGCCGGCAGTTGCTCCGCCCGCCGGCGCAGGGTTTCCTCGTCCACTTCCAGGTCCACCCGATAATTGTCCAGGTCAATCGTGATCATGTCCCCATCTTCCACCAGGGCGATGGGGCCGCCGGCGGCCGCCTCCGGCGAGACATGGCCGATCACCAGCCCGCGCGAGGCGCCGGAGAAGCGGCCGTCTGTGATAAGGGCAATATCCCCATCCATGCCCATGCCGGACAGCGCCGAAGTGGCGGTCAGCATCTCGCGCATGCCGGGGCCGCCCTTGGGGCCTTCATAGCGGATCACGATGACATCGCCGGCGCGAAATTCCCGCCGCAGGATGGCCTGGGTCGCTTCCTCCTCGGAGTTGAACACGCGCGCCGGCCCACGATACACCGCCCCGCCGGCGGCTACCGCCGCCTTCTTGATCACGCTTCCCTCCGGGGCGAGGGAGCCGAACAGGATGCGCAGTCCGCCAGAAGCCGAATAGGGGTTGTCCAGCGGGCGAATGACGGAGTCATCCCAGACCCGGGCGTTCTGCAGGTTCTCCGCCACGCGCTGGCCCGTGACGGTCATGCATGCGGTGTCGAGCACGCCCTGTTCCGCCAGCCGGCGCATGACCCCCTGGATGCCGCCGGCGCGGTGCAGGTCCTCGATATGATGCCCACCAGGCGCCGGGCTCATCTTGCACAGATGAGGCACCTGGGCGCTGAGCGTGTTCAGCTCGGCCAGGGGGAATTCGATGCCGGCCTCATGGGCGATGGCCATGACGTGCAGGACGGAGTTCGTAGAGCCTCCTAACGCCATGTCCACGGCGAAGGCGTTGCGGATGGCGCCGGCGGTCAGGATATCGCGCGGCCGGATGTCCTGCCGCAGGAGCTGGATGATGCGCATGCCGGCCTCCTTGGCCAGGCGCAGGCGTTCCGCATCGACTGCCGGGCAGGTGCCGCTACCGGGCAGGGACATGCCCATGGCCTCCGTCAGGCAGTTCATGGTGTTGGCGGTGAACATGCCGGCGCAGGAGCCGCATCCCGGGCAGGCGGCCTCTTCCAGGGCGGCCAGTTCCTCCTCGGTCATGCGGCCGGCGGTCACCGCGCCCACCCCCTCGAACACGTTGGAGAGGTCCACGGAACGGCCCTGCCAGTGGCCGGCGAGCATGGGGCCGCCGTTGATGACGATGGCGGGGATATTGATGCGCGCCGCGGCCATCAGCATGCCGGGGATGATCTTGTCGCAATTGGGGATGAGGACCATCGCATCGAAGGCGTGGGCCTGTACGAGGATCTCCACCGAATCGGCGATCAGCTCGCGGCTGGGCAGGGAGAAGCGCATGCCGGCGTGGTTCATGGCCAGGCCGTCGCACACGCCGATGGTGTTGACCTCGAAGGGTGTGCCGCCGGCGGCGCGGATGCCGGCTTTGACCGCGTCCGCCACCTGCCGCAGATGGACGTGGCCGGGGATCACCTCGCTGTAGGAGTTGATGACCCCGATAAAGGGCTGGTTCATCTCGAAGTCCGTGACTCCCAGCGCCCGCAGGAGCGAGCGGTGCGGTGCGCGTTCCAGGCCTTTTTTCACTTCGTCGCTTCTGAGCATCCTCGTATCCGCCTTTCTTTCGTCAAGATGATGGTGGGTTAATAAAAGGCCTTTCTTCAGACATGCCGGCAAAAACCGGAACGCCTGAAGAAAGGCCTCAATGCCCATTGGTCGGCCGCGTCGGGACCAGTACGATACAAAAATAAAAGCCTCCCGGTTGGGAGGCTTCTTATGGCTGGTGTTTGCTCTCAGGTGTGCCTATCTCGCGCCCTCCCCAACCGGAACCAGGCTCTGGCCAATAAGGACCAGAACCAAGATGCCAAGGATAATTACCAGGTTCAGGGAGAGCACATTCACCAGATTCATCGTATGTACCCGCACACCGTCTGATTACCTCAGATTCTGATATTATTGTAACACAGCTCTCCGGATTTGTCAACTGGGATTTTTGGGGGATTTGGGCAAATCACCACTGCGATCGAGGAGCCGGCATACAGCACATCCATTGACGTCCGCCCTCCTCCGTGCTACAATAGCGTCAGGAGAGCAAGCCACTACCCGGGGCATTCTGTCACCGCCGGCCATCCGCCGCCCCTGTCATTATCCGCCGCACGTCCGACTCTCCAGGAGGATGCATCCGTGAAAGTCCGCCTTCCAATCATGATTCAGGACCCACTGACGTCCCGTTACAAAGGCATGCGGCTTCAGGAATCGTTTTACGTCACCGAGGAACCCTTCTTTCTGGACGGTCCGGTGACCATGCGCCTGGCGGTCGTGGATTTTGACCCGGAAACCGGGGCGCGGGTCCCCGGCGCCCGGTTCGTCCCGCCGGCCGGCGGCCGCGCCGTCGGGTATTACGCGTTGGCCAACCCGTATGATATCTATGCCCCGGATTTCATCCAGGTCAATGCCTTCAGCACGGTGCTGAAAACGCTGTACATGTTCGAGGAGGCGGATACCCTTGGCCGGCCGGTCGCCTGGGCCTTCGGTGCGCCTCAGCTCCTCATCGTGCCGCGCGCCGGCGAATGGGCCAATGCCTTCTACGAGCGCGATTCGCACAGCTTGCAGTTCTTCTATTTCGGTGCCGGCGGCCAGCGGGTCTACACCGCCCTCTCGCGCGATATCGTGGCCCACGAAGCCGGCCATGCCATTTTGGACGGCATCGCTCCCGACCTCTACAACGCCTGCACACCCCAATCCCTGGCCCTACATGAGGCCGTTGCGGATCTGACCGCTCTCCTGATGGCCTTTTCCAGCCACAGCCTGCGCCGCGTCGTCCTGGAGCAGACCGGCGGCTCCATCCGCGACTCCACCGCCTTCAGCGCGGTGGCGGAGGAGTTCGGCCGGGCGCTGGACCCCGCCGGCCGCATCGGCTACCTGCGCTCTCTGCTGGACCCCATCACGATGGATCAGGTGCCGCGTTCCGAACCCCATGCGCTCAGCGTGGTGCTCAGCGCCGGCCTGTACCAGGTCATGGTGCGGCTCCATGAATGGCTGAAACAGCGCTACGTGCAGGAGACGGGCAAGTCCGAGCTTTCGGTCTCTGGCCGCGCCCTGGGTATCGGCGCCAAATGGTTCAAGAGCCTCGTCTTTCGCGCCCTGGATTACCTGCCGCCCGGTGAAATAACCTTCGCCGATTACGGCCGGGCCATCCTGGCCGCGGACCAGGCCCTGTTTCCTGACAATGATCTCCTGCGCGAATGGATCCGTCAGGAGTTCATCCGCCGGCGCATCGTCAGCTCCCCCGAACAGCTCGCCGTGGAAACGGACTTCGAGCACCCGGCATTGCAGAACACGGACCTCCAAGCCCTGGCGGAGAGCAACTGGGCGGCGTATTTCTTCGCCAATGAGCACCGCGACCTCTTTGGCGCCCCGGCGGATGTCCCCCTGCGGGTGCGGCCGCGCCTCGACGTCTCCAAGCGCTACTATTTCCGCGAGGGGAGCCGGGTGGTGCGTGAGCTGATCTTCAAGGTTTCATGGGACCATTATGAGCCCAGCGGCCTTGGCCGGCCTTTCCCCGCCCAGCGGCAGATCACCATGGGCGCGACCCTGGCGATCGATTGGGAGACGCGCCGGGTGCGGGCGCGCCTGGTTTCCCAGCACGGCCGGCAGGAGCAGAGCGACCGCGATGCACTCCTGGACCGCCTGGCCTGCGCCGGCCTTTTGCTTCCCGGTGCCTATGCCATGGGGTTCGACGGCAAGCCCCTGCGCGCCGCGGTGCGGGCCGAGATCATGAGCGATGAGCTGATGCGGGTGCGGCGCACCGCTAATTTGCTACACCTGATTCCGGAGGGATAACGTGGACGCACTGCGCGTGCGCTGTTACAACGTCCGCTTTGGGGGTGCCATCCTCATCTCGATCCCTGACCGCACGAGCGCCGGCAACCCCATCACCCGGCACATTCTTATTGACGTGGGCAACGTGCTGTCCGGCGCCGGCGGGCAGGACGAGCTGTTCGCCCCCGTCGTCCAGGATATAGAGAGCCAGCTCCACGGCCGGCCGCTGGACCTGTACGTGATGACCCATGAGCATCTCGACCACATCCAGGGCCTGCCCTATGTCCATGCCCGGCTGGGCGCCGACCTGCGCGCACGGCACGCCTGGCTCACCGCCTCCGCGGCGCCGGATTACTACGATCGGCACCCCGAGGCCCAGCGCCGGCTGGACGCTCTGCGCCAGGCGTACACCCGGATCGAGGGCTTTCTTGCCGCCTCTCCCGGACTGCTCACGCCGGCCCTCCAGGCAGTGCTCTATAATAACGATCCGCGCCGCACCGCGGACTGCGTGGACTTTCTGCGCGCCGTCGGCCGGCAAACCTGGTACGTCTATCGCGGGTACGACATCTCCCGCCGGCCGGGCCTGCGCGACGCCCGGCTGGAAATCTGGGCGCCGGAAGAGGATGTGTCCATCTATTACAACCCGGTACTGCCCATGGCGCTGAACGCGCCGGCGGACTTCTCGCTGGCGCTGGACACGCTTTCCCCGCCGGCCGGCGTGGACGCCGGCGCGTTCTACAACCTGGTGGAGATGCGCCGCCGGGGATTCATGGACAACCTGCTGGCCATTGACCGCGCCGCCAACAATACCAGCGTCGTCTTCAGCCTGGAATGGCACGGCTGGCGGCTGTTGTTCGCCGGCGACGCGGAAACACGAAGCTGGCAGACCATGTCCCGCCAGGGCGTTCTGCGGCCGGTCCATTTCCTGAAGGTCAGCCATCACGGGAGCTTCAACGGCCTGCCGCCGGCCCCCATCCTGGACACCCTTCTGCCCCAGCCGGCGCCCGATGGCCGGCCGCGCTATGCCGTCGTTTCGACCTTCCCCGAGACGTACAACAACGTCCCCGCCGCCGCTGTGCTGGAGGAGCTGGCGTCGCGCTGTACCCTGCGCTCCACCCTCGATGTCCCTGACGGCGCCTTCCTGGATATTGTCTTTCCGCCGTGAGAAGAGTGTACCGAACCGGTATGGTCTCTGAGGAGGGATGAGCCATGCGCGAGCGGGTTGGCACGGTAACGCATTACTTCAACCGCATCCACGTCGCCGTCATCGCCCTGACCGGGGAGTTGAAGGTGGGGGATATGGTGCATATTTACGGTCACACGACCGATTTCATCCAGCGGGTCGGCTCCATGGAGGTCAATCACCGCAAGATCGAGTACGCCGGCCCCGGCGAGGAGATCGCGCTGGAGGTGGTGGACCGGGTGCGCAAAGGCGACACCGTCTATAAGATCACCGGGGAAGATGTGGAGGAGCCAGGGTTCTTCTGCGGCTTGGGATGATGAAAAAGGCGGCAGTCACCTCCGCGGTGACTGCCGCCTGAACCCTCATAGGTTTGCCAGGAACGCCCGCACCAGCTCGCGCACCTCGCCGGCGGTCTCGCACTCCAGCGCCCGCCGGGCGAGCTGACGCGCCGGCTCCTCGTGCATTCGGCGAATGAGCGCCTTGGCCTCGGGGATAGCCGAGGCGTTCATGCTGAACTCGTCCAGGCCCAATCCGAGCAGGATGGGAATGGCCTCGGGCATGCCGGCCATTTCCCCGCACATGCCGACCCACCGCCCCGCGGCGTGGCCGGCCTGAATGACCTGATGGATCTGCCGCAAGATGACCGGATGCAGAGGCTCGTACAGGTACGAGACGCGCTCGTTGGTCCGGTCAATGGCCATGGAATACTGGATCAGGTCGTTCGTGCCGATGGAGAAGAAGGCGGCCTCTTTCGCCAGGATATCTGCCCCGACCACCGCCGCCGGCACCTCCACCATAATGCCCACCGGCACGTCCGGCACCTCCAGCCCTCGCTCCCTCAGTTCGGACTTGGCCTCCTCGACCATCGCCTTGGCGTTGCGCAGTTCCTCCACCGTGGCGATCATGGGGAACATCATGAATACCCGATGGCCGGCGCTGGCCCGCAGGATCGCGCGTATCTGCGCCTTGAACAGCTCCGGCATGCCCAGGCACAGGCGCACTGCCCGCCACCCCAGGAAGGGGTTCAGCTCCTGGCCGATGGGCAGATAGGGCACCTGTTTGTCCCCACCGATGTCCAGCGTGCGGATGACCAGCGGGCGGTCGCCGAGCGCCTCCGCGATCTGGCGGTAGGCCTGATACTGCTCTTCCTCGTCGGGCATGCTGTCGCGTTCCAGGTACAGGAACTCGGTGCGCAGAAGGCCCACCCCCTCAGCGCCCCAGCGAACCGCCTCCGCCGCCGAACGCACATCGCCGATGTTGGCCACCACCTCGACCCGCCGGCCGTCCGCGGTATAAGTCAGCCCCTGGGCGGCCTCCTGCCGGCGTTTCTGCTCCGCGGCCCACTGCGCATGCCGCGCTGCAAATTCCTGCCGGCCGGCTTCGTCCGGCGCCACCCATACCAGGCCGGCCGATCCGTCCACCGCCAGCAGTTCGCCGGCCGGCAGTTCCATCACTGCTTCGCCAATGCCGACCACTGCCGGGATGCCCAACTGCCGGGCCAGGATGGCGGTATGGGAGGTCGGCCCGCCCATGGCCGTGCAGAACCCCAGGACACGGGAGCGGTCCATCTGCGCCGTGTCCGAGGGGGTCAGGTCGCGCGCCACCACGATGCTGGGCTCCACCAAATCGGCCAGGCTGGCCCCGCCGATGCCGGCCAGGATGCGCAGGATCCGCTCACCGACGTCGCGCAGGTCTGCCCCGCGTGCCCGCAGATACTCATCCTCCAGCGCGTCGAACATAGCCGCCACTTCCTCGATAGTGTCGGCCAGCGCGGCCTCGGCGTTGATGCGCTGAGAGCGGATGCGCTCCACCGTGCTGTCGATCAGCATGGGGTCATCCAGGAACATCTGATGCGCCTCGAAGATGGCGGCCGTCTCTGTATCCCCGGTCTCCTGGAGGACTTTCGCATGGATGGCGCGCAACTGCTCCGAGGCCTCTTTCACTGCTGTCTGGAAGCGTTGCACCTCGGCCTCTGGGTCTGGAATGGTATAACGCGGCACAGGGGGTTTTTCCGGGCGGTACAGGTACGCCGGCCCAATGGCTACTCCTTCCGAGGCCGGCGTGCCGCGCAAGACACGGCGGGCGTTCATGGGACCTCCTTTCCAATCCTGGGCATAAAATCATGGAGAGGCGCCACAGCACCTCTCCATGAATTGTACCCAAAATAAGCGGTAAGACAAACGACTTAGCGGAGCAGGCGAGCGATGGTGCCGACCAGGATGCCAACCCACTGGAAGTCGGAGTCGCCGAAGGTGGTGTTGGCGAATCCCAGGTCGCCCAGCACCGGCAGGAGCAGGGCCGCGCCGAAGGTGATGATCAGGCCGTTGATGAAGGCGCCCAGGATGCAGCCGCGCCGGCCGCCGGTAGCGTTGCCGAAGACGCCGGCAGTGCCGCCCACGAAGAAGTGCGGCACCAGGCCGGGCACGATGACCGTTGCGCCGATGGCGCCCAGGATCAGCATGCCGATGATGCCGGCGATGAAGCTGGAGATGAAGCCCACCAGCACGGCCGTCGGGGCGAAGGGGAAGGTGACCGGGCAGTCCAGGGCCGGCTTGGCCTGCGGGACGATCTTGGACGCGATACCCTGGAAGGCCGGCACGATCTCCGCCAGGATCATGCGCACGCCCTGCAGGATGACGGCGACGCCGGCGGTGAAGGTGAGGCCCTGGATGATGGCGAACACCAGGAAGTTCTGCCCACCGGACAGCTTCTCTTGCACGAAGGTCGGGCCGGCCGCTAGCGCGCCGATGAGGAAGATGATGATCATCACCAGGCCGGTGGCCACCAGCGAATCGCGCAGGAAGCTCAGGCCTGTGGGGAACTTCAGGTGCTCGATGCTGTCGCTGTCATCCGGCTTGCGCCCGAAGATCATGCCGGTGTAGGCGGATACCATGTAGCCCAGGGTGCCGAAGTGCCCCAGCGCCACGTCATTGCCGCCCGTGATGCGGCGCATGATCGGCATGGCCCAGGCCGGCATCAGCACCTCCACGAAGCCCAGGATCACCGCGCCGATAACCACCAACGGTGCGCCGCGCAGGCCCGCCGTGCTCAGCACCGCCGCCAGCAGGGCCGCCATATAGAAGGTGTGGTGACCGGTCAGCCAGATGTACTTGAGCGGCGTGAAGCGGGCGATGAGGATGTTGGCGATGAACCCGAAGATCATGATCAGGGCGGTCTCCGCGCCAAGGGTTTGCTGTGCGAGGGCGACAATGGCCTCGTTGTTGGGCACCACGCCGCGGATACCGAAGCCCGTTTCCAGCATGGGCGAGAGGTTGTTCAAAGAGCCAATCAGGGTCACCGCGCCGGCGACCAGGATGAGGAAACCCAGGGTCGCCTTGATGGAACCGACCAGCACCTCGGAGAACGACTTGCGGAGGGCGATCAAGCCCACCAGCGCCGCCAGACCAACCAGAATGGCCGGCACACTCAGAATGTCCTGCAAGAATTTCAGGAATCCCATAGGCCCTTCTCCTTAGTAGATGTGCATAGGATGAAATGATCCGGAACCCATCGCGCGAGCAAACTCCCTCGGATCAGGATGCGAGACGATCAACCCTTATGCAGAGACTGGGCTACAGGCACCACCTTGGAGCGCATCTCGTTGAGGTCAACGAAATTATGAATGGTGATGATCGGGACTTTCGTCTCCCCCAACTGCGGCGCTAGCTCCGATGATGTGACGACCATATCGGCCTGCAGCAGGCTACCACGGGCCGAGCTGATGTCCATCACTTCTACCTGGGCCGGGATATTGGCCTCTTTGAGCACCTTTTCCACCTGCATGCGGAGCAGGAGGCCGCTTCCCAAACCCATTCCGCAGACAGCCAACACTCTCAGAATAGTATCACCCCCTTTCCGTTTGTGGATTTGCGGAATTTACCCATACAGCGCAATGGTTCAGGAGTTTCCCGCGCGATGGATATCCTCCTCGGGAAACGGGCTCACGTAGTCGCATCGGGGCCGGCCGCGTGGTCAAAGGAACGGATAATCTCGAGCACTTCCTCGACGGTCTGGGCACTGCGCAGTCGCGAGGCAGCATCTTCATCGCTTAACAAGGTAGCCAGTTGTGCGAGGGCATCGAGATGGGAACGCTCGTCCACGCCGCCCAGGGCAAAGGCCAGGGTGACGGGGTCATTTTCAGGGTGTCCGAACTTTACCGGGGTTTTCAGGACGACCAGGCTCATGCAGATGCGTTTGACGCCGTGCTGGGGCCGGCCGTGAAGCAGGGCCACACCAGGCGCAATCACCACATAGGGGCCGAGGGACTGGATGACCTCCCGCATGGCATCTATGTACGAGGGTTCGATACTGCCGTCCTCCAGGAGCAGGCGGCCGGCGATATCCACCACCTCCTGCCAGTCCCTGGCTTCGACGCCAACCCGTACCGTGCGCTCCGTCAACAGGTCTGCCAGCATAGCGTATTCCTCCGATGCACTGGCGCTTCACCGACCAGTGCCGGCCGCTCTGCACGAATTCCCAGTTATAGGAACACCAGTTTCACCGCTTCGTTGCGATGCTGTTCGGAGTGATGCTACTGCTCGTCGGGCATGCCGAAATTGGACTCGATGAGGGCCTGAAGTTTCTGGACCGCCTCTGCCTCATCCGGGCCTTCGGCAGTGATCCGAATCGCATCCCCCTGTCCTACTCCCAGGGTCAGCACTGCCAGGATGGACTTGGCGTCAACGGTGCGCGAGTTCTTGCTGACGGTAATTTTGGAGGCGAAGCTTTTGGCCGTCTCGACAAACATGGCCGCCGGCCGGGCGTGAAGGCCAACCTTGTGGCGCACAACCAGTTCAATACTTTGCATGGGATTGTACAATTCCTCGAAATAAGTTTCCGGATTATTCACTGTCAACATTATAGCACAGTCCGGCCGGCCTGTCAATGGAAATCAGAGCCTGTGTTGGAAGCCGGCGCCGGCCCACAGCTCGCATGGCCCACCCCGCTCCATCGTTAACCCACTGCTAACAAGCTGTTCGCGAAACGTTCGTGTAGGAAGAGTATCATTTCCCCTGGATGGAGTGAGGAAAAACCCTTGACACCCGCCAGGTCCTGTGGTATAATGATAACTGGTACCTGGTATATACCAGAAGGAAGGGCCGAGCATGCCCCAGGCGTTCGATACGGTCCATAACCAGGTTCAGAATTACCTCCGGGAATGCATCCGCTCCGGCACCTATAAACCGGGTGACCGCCTGCCCTCCGAACGCGATCTTGCTCGCAGTCTCGACGTCAGCCGGGGGAGCGTGCGCATCGCGCTCCGCAATCTGGAGCAGGAGGGCATGCTCCAGAGGGTGGAACGTGTCGGCTATTTTGTAGGGCCCTCCAAATTGGTGTATGAACCGGGCCGGCTTGCCACCTTCACCGGCACGATCCGCGGCGAAGGCTACCGCCCCGGGGCGCGGGTCCTGCAGGTGCGGGAGGAACTGCCCGGCCGGGAAATTCGCGAGTATCTGCGCCTGCCGGTGGGCAAAACGATCTACTTCATCCAGCGCCTGCGCCTGGCCAGCGGCCGGCCGGCCATTATCGAAACCGTGTACCTTCCGTCAGACCTCTGTCCCGGCATCATCTCGATCGACCTCAACGACCGCTCCCTGTGGGGGCTGATGACCGGCGAGTACGGGATCGAGCTGGGGCGCGCGGAGATTCACCTTTCACTGATGACCTTGAATGCAGAGCAGGCCCGGTTGCTAGAAGTGCCGGCCGGTTCGCCGGCGTTCCTCCTCACCCGATTGACCTTTGACCGGCAGGATGTGCCCATCGAATTCGACCATGAGATTTACCGCGGCGATATTTCCGAGTTCCATATTCAGGCCGTGGCGGGACACGGCGTTGGCGGCTTGAACAACGGTCACACGCACTCATAGTTCGCTGGGCTACGACGTTCATCTTCTTCCTTCGACTTTGCGCGCAGAGTGAGACTTGTATGATACGCATTGGCACCGTCGAGCTTCATCCTTCCCTGATCGCGTTTGACAAGGATGGGACGCTGGTTGATCTGCACAGTCAGTGGGTCCCGTGGACGATGCATTTGTTGGGGAGGCTTCGGGAGCAGATGCCCGGGGACCATGCGCTGGTGGAGCATGTCGCCGCCAGCCTGGGGTTTGACATGCGGGAGAAACGCATCCTGCCCGACAGCCCGCTGGCCACAGCCAGCCGGCGGGAACTGTTCGTGGTCATCGCCACGGCCCTGTATCAGCGCGGCATCCCCTGGATCACAGCCTGGGATGTCAGCCATACGCTGGAAGAGGGATTTGAAGAGCGGCAGTGGGTGCGGCCGCGCGGCGATGTGCGGGGACTGCTGGAGCGTCTGCGTCGCAAAGGGATTCGCACGGCCGTCGTGACCACCGACCGGCGCGCCAACACCCGGGCAGTGCTGGCATCGCTGGGCATCGAAGAGCTGGTGGATTGTCTGGTGTGCGCGGATGACGGTTTTGCGATCAAGCCGGCGCCGGACATGCTGGCGGAGGCCATGCGCTGTGCCGGCGTCCGCCCTGAAGAGACGGTCATGGTGGGGGATACCATTTACGATATGCTGATGGCGGAGCGGGCCGGCGTGCGGGCGCGCATCGGCATCGTCAACGGCGGCGGCTCCGAGGAGATGCTCCGCCGCTACACCATGGCCGTCATTCGCTCGCTGGATGAGATCCAGGTGGTGTAGCTTCGCACCGAAGAAGGAGGAGAAACATGACGCCAATGGGTGGCGTGTCAGCCTCGTCGAGCGGTGATGGCCCCGGCCTCGCTATCCGCCTCTGGCGCTGGCTCCGTTCTCAGCGCCTGCAGGATGTGCTCACCGGCTATGCCTTTATCGCGCCGGCGTTCCTCTCGTTGGGCGTCTGGTGGCTGTTCCCCTTGGTGTATTCCGTCTATTTGAGCCTTACCGATTGGGATTTCCTCCGGCCGGTCAAGAAATTTGTGGGCCTGGCGAACTACATAAAGATGTTTTCCCATGCCGAGTTTGCCCGAGTGCTGTGGAACACCACCTACTTCAGCCTTGCTACGACCGTGTTCAGCCTGCTCGGCGGCCTGGTCCTGGCCCTGATCCTGTATCAGAAAATTCGCGGCACCAGTATCTACCGCGCCCTGATCTTCTCCCCCTGGGTGACCCCGACGGTGGCGGCGGCGCTGGTCTGGCTGTGGATTTACAACCGCGACATGGGGATTCTGAATAATGTGCTGTCCCTGTTCGGGGTGCCGCGCATTGATTGGATCGGGAGTGGGAAAGGGGCCCTGCGCCTATGGGCGATGCCGTCCCTTATCATCTTTACCATCTGGAAGACCCTGGGCTACAACATGGTGTACTTCATGGCCGGCCTCACCACCATCCCCTCCGAGCTGTATGAGGCCGCCGAAATTGACGGCGCCGGCACATGGGACAAACTACGCCATATTACCCTGCCCCTGCTTTCTCCCATGACCTTCTTCCTGCTGGTGATCTCGCTCATCACTACCTTCAACGCCTTTGACCAGATCCGTGTCATGACGCGCGGCGGTCCTGGCGATGCCACCCGCACGATGGTCTATTACATGTATCAGAACGGGTTCGAATCCTTCAAGGTGGGCTACGGCTCTGCGGTAGCGGTGGTGATTTTCCTCATCCTGTTTGTTCTGACCATCGTGCAGTTCCGCCTGGCACGCAAATGGGTGCATTACGCCTGAGGCTATGCCCGTGAATGAGGAGTGAATGATGGCGACAGAAACCGCGGTCACGGCTGTCAAATTTCGGAAAGGCGTGGGAGGAGTGAAGCATCTCGCCGTCAGGGCGTTGATGCATCTGGTATTGATCATCTCCTCGATCCTGGTGGCGTTCCCATTCATTTGGATGGCGACGCGCTCGCTGATGACGGCGGAGGAGCTGAAGCGCTCGCGCTTCACGCTGATTCCCAGCACCATCCAGTGGAGCAATTACGTGGAGTTCTGGCATGCGGAGCCGCTGTTCCCGCGCTATTTCCTGAACAGCGCCATCATGGCGTTCGGCGTGCTCATCCTTCAGCTTATTGTGGCGATGCTGGCGGCGTATGCCTTCACTTTCGTCAACTTCCCCGGCCGCAACGCGCTGTTCTTCGTGGCGATTTCCACGTTGATGATCCCGGTGGTCATCACTTACATCCCCAGCTATATCATTCTGTCCAGCATGCCGATGTGGCTGAGGGTGTGCTGGTCCATCCTGCTGGGGGTCGCCGGCATGGTGGCCATCTGGCTCATCCTGCGTTTCCTGGACACGATTTTCAGCGGGCTGGCCGGCCGGGAGCGGCCGTGGATCTCTGTCCTCTGGCGGGCGGTGTTGGTGGTCGGTGTCGGGGCCGTGTGGGCGGCATACGCTCTGCCGGCCCTGCGCGCCGCCGGCGCAGATGCCCCCGCATCCGCCCAGCTCTTCACCCTGGCATTCGCATTCATTGTATACGACCTGGGCATCACCATCGCCGAACAGTTCCCGCCCTCCACCTGGCAGGGCGTCGGTAAGGCGCTGTGGCGCTGGGTTTGGTTGTTGGGCATCCTGGCCTATATCGCCTACCGCGTCCCCCACTGGCTGGGCGAGAACTGGCTCGATACCTATCAAGGCCTGATTATCCCCAGCGCCGTCAGCTCCTTCGGCATCTTCCTGTTTCGCCAGGGCTTCATGGGACTGCCGCGTGAGCTTATGGATGCCGCCAAGATTGACGGCGCCGACCATCTGCGCATCCTGACCCAGATCGTCATGCCGCTGAGCAAGCCGCTCCTGATCACCTTTGTGATTTTCGACCTGGTGCAGTATTACAGCTCGTACTTCTGGCCCCTGCTCATCACCAACAGCCCCACCATGCGGGTGCTGACCATTGGCTTGCAGATTTTCTTCATCGAGAAGGGCTATTACGGCATCCGCTGGCATCTGATTATGGCGGCAAACACCGCGGCCGTGGCGCCCCTGCTCATCCTGTTCTTCCTTGGCCAGCGGTGGTTCGTGGAGGGCGTCGCAACGACGGGCCTCAAAGGCTAGCGGCAGAAGGTGCTGGCATTTCTCCTGCTTCACGTCTGGAAAGGAGGTGAGGTGAGGGAACACGTGAAGGGAGAGGAGCATCGAGTACATTCACATCACAGGTCGTGCCGGTCTCAGCAAGTGCATTCCCAGAAGGAAGGAGGAGAGCTATGAAGCGCATTGTGTACCTGGTGATGGTCATTGCGATGCTGGTCTCGTTGGGGGCCGCGGCGCTAGCCGGCTGTGCACCCAAACCCACGCCGGCGCCGGCCACCGAAGCCCCACAGGCGACGCAGGCTCCGACGCAGGCTCCTACTCAGGCACCCACCCAGCCGCCCAAACCGACGGATACGCCGGTGCCGGCTCAGCCAACCGCCGCGCCGGCCAAGACGGTGGAGATCGAGTTCTGGTACGGCCTCGGCGGGAAGCTCGGTGAGGTGGTCCAGGACTTCATCAAGCGCTTCAATGAGTCCCAGACCGAGGTGCATGTCACCGGCGTGGTGATGCCGGACTACCAGACGACGCTGGAGAAGCTCCAGGCCGCCATCGCCGCCAAGAAGCCGCCGGCCATCGCCCTGATCTCCGGCCAGCGCGTGCATGACCTGATGAACGCCCAGGTGCTGAACCCGCTGGACGAACTGGTCGCCGCGGAACCTGATTTCAACGTGGACGACATCGTGCCGGCGTTCTATCAGTTTGCCAAGTGGGAGGACGGCAAGCTGTACGCCCTGCCGCTCTACGGCACCACCCAGGTGCTCTACTACCGCAAGGACTTCTTTGAGGAACTGGGCATCAGCCCCGACATGCTGAACACCTGGGAAGACCTGGCCGAGGCCGCCCGCAAGTGCCGCAAGGTGGAGGGCGGCGAGGTGGTGCGCTGGGGTTGGGAGCCCATGTGGGGCTATCCGAACCTTATGGATGCCGTGCTGAGCCGCGGCGGCAAGCTCTTCTCGGATGACGGCAAGAAGGTGCTCATCAACGACCAGATCTGGGTTGATACCTGGGAGCAGTTCCGCAAGTGGATCCATGAGGAAAAGATCATGCGCATCCACTACGGCGGCGAAGGCTGGGCCTACTGGTACGACACCATTGACGATGTGATGCAGGGCCGCGCCTGCGGCTACACCGGCTCCAGCGGCGACCAGGGCGACCTGGACTTCAGCATCATCGCCGGCCATATCCAGCCCGGCTGGAAGAATCCGCCGCATCCGCCGGCTCCCGTCGCCCAGGGCCAGTACGTGGTCTTCCCGCTGTATGTGCCCGAGGAGCAGACCAAGGCCGCCCTCAAGTTCTACAAGTTCTTCACCTCCACCGACATGACCGCGGAGTGGTCCGCCCGCACGGGCTACCTGCCGGTGCGCCTGTCCGCTCGGGAATCTCCGGTGCTGAAGAAGGCGGCGGAGACCACCATGCCGGCCATCATGGTGCCGGCGGAGCAGACCAAGTACGCCTCGCCTCTGCCGATTGACCCCACCGGTGGCAAGATCACCGATGCCCTGACCAAGGCCGCGGACAAGGTCGAGATCGAGGGCATCCCGGCCAAGGAGGCCCTGGACGAGGCGGCGGCGGAGGCCCAGGCGGCGCTGGACGAGTACTGGGCGTCCAAGAAGTAACACGGCTCCCGCCGCGTAGACGCTCCTGGCCAGGGAGAAGGGAGGTCCTTCTCCCTGGCCTTTTCCTGTACATTACATCCAGGAGTGATCGCATGGAATCCTCGCAGAACCTTCAGCGGCCCATTCATATTGGCGCCTCGGTCAGCCCATCGTTCCTGCCGGCCCAGTTGGAAGCCATTGACCGATATATGACGTATGCCCGCCGGCTGGGACTGACCTCCATCGAAATTGATTTCTCCATCAAGGGACACTATCCACAGTATGCCCCTCTCCCGTATGCCTGGGAGGACAGCCCGGTGTGGGAAGAGGTGCGCCGGCGCGTCGAACAGTTCCCCATGTCCGGCGCGCACCTGCCGTTCCTGGGCATCAATCCCCTTTCGGATGACCCGGAGGAGGCCAAATGGGCGAACTTCGAGTACCATTCCTCGATTGACCGCGCTGGGGAGCTGGGCCTGCGCTACGTCATTATCCATACGACGGGCCACCGGCCCGGGACGACGCGCGAGACCTGGCTTACCATCTGGGTGGATTACATGGGGGAAATGGCGGAGTATGCCCGGCGGGCCGGCCTCATCCTGTGCCTGGAGAACGCCGCCGCTACCTTCCGGCTGGACGACACGGTCTATGTCATCCGCCAGGTGCATTCTCCCTGGCTGAGGATGACGTTCGACACCGGCCACGCCCAGTATATCCTGAACTGGAACGGCGAGCGCATCTGCGCCTATGAGGCCTACGGCTCCCTGGAGAATTTCATCCGCCAGGAGCATGATATCCTGTTCACCCTGCACATCCACGATAATTTCGGCGAGCAGGACGATCACCTGGTCATCGGGGATGGCAAAGGCGATTTCCGCTATCTGCGCACCCTCTACGAGCTGGGGTTCGACGGCGCCTGGAACTTTGAGCACAACATTGACGATAATTGGGACAGCGTCGAGGTGGCGGCGCGCCGGCTGAGGGCCTTGCTCGGCCTGCCGGCGGTCAATACGGCCGCCTCTTAGCGCCGGCGGGAGCGGCTGACCACCACCAACAGCATGGACAGCACCGCCACGCCGGCGAACCCGACCAATCCGATCCCCAGGAAGAGGTCGGCGGCGGTGTCCAGGCTGATGCCCAGGAAAGGCGTGGGAGTTGGTGTGGCCGTCGGAGTGGGAGACGGCGTGTTGGTGGGCGTGGCACTGGCGGTAGCCGTTGCTGTCGCCGTGGCGGTATGCGTCGGTGTGGCGCTGGCCGTAGGCGTCGCGGTCAAGGTCGCGGTGGCGCTGGGCGTCGGCGAGGGCGTGTCCGTCGGGAGCGGCGTCGGGGTGCGCGTCGGGGGCGCCGGCGTGAAGGTGGCTGTGGCCGGCAGAGCCGTGAACGTGGGCGTCGGCTGAGGCTGGTTCGGGTCCACCGTCAGGGTCACATAGTCGAGAAAGCACTGGTCGGCGCCGAAGGTCTGGTCGTGGAACACCCAGACAAAGACGGTGATCTTCGTGGACTGCGCGACGGCGGACACGGATAGGTCGGGCATACGGGTCTTGTCCCAGCAGGACGGGCCCCATATCACGTTGGGTGAGAGGGGGTCCGTGCCGCCGAAGGGGTCAATGCCCAGCTTGCGCTCCATGCCCGGCACACTGCTGGCCGCCCAACCGATGGTGACGCGATAGGCGACGCCGGGGGTGACGTTCGGCACTTCCTGGTAGATGCCGGCGGTGAAGGGTTCGCCGTCGGACCAGACGCGCAGGGAAGGCGCGCCGAAGGCGGTGTCCGGGGACTGGTCGAAGGCGGGATTGCCGCGCAGTTGGAAGTACCACCAGCCGGCGGGGACGAGCTTATTGGGGGTTACGCTGGTGAAGGTGTCGAACCCGCCGTTGAAGAGGAGGTTGCCGCCGGCCTGGGCGGCGGTCAGTGAATGGACTGCCGACAGGCAGGAAATACACAGCAGTAGGATCAGCAGTGTGCGTCTCAAGTCGGCTCCCGGTCTCAAAGAGAATGATCAACATCTACCTCAGGCGGGGCCAGTCGTCAAATTGGCGGGGGTGACAGCTCCGCTTCCTGCCCCCATGTATCGGGCCGGCGTCGGTTGTGCCAAGTTACCCGTCTGTCTCAATGTCCCCCTATCTTCATGTCCCACGACTTTTTCATCGCCCTCCGGATCATACTTGATTTTATGAAAAGTTGTGGTACAATATAACCGGACGAGTTAACATTAAGCGGACCTCCGTCGCTGTCGAGACGGATCGAAGATATCCATGTGGTCCGATCGCCGCGAGGGGCCGGCACGCCGCCGGCTCTCAGCATGGCTCACCGGGCGCGTGAGCCGGCAGGAGGATAATTATGCGCGATGCGATTGAAGCCTTTTTGCAATTTCTGGAGCTGGAAAAGGGATATTCGGGTAATACGCTGGCGGCTTACCGCAACGACCTGGAACAATTCGCCCAAGCCATGGAAGAGGAGGGCATCAGCTCCTGGGAGCAGGTCACCCAGGATGTCATCATAGATTACATCATGAGCCTGCGCGAGCGGGAATATGCCTCCTCCACGGTGGCGCGCAAGATCGCCGCGCTGAAATCGTTCTTCCACTTCCTGGCCGCGGAGGAGATCATCTCCGATGATCCGACGCTGAACCTGGATTCCCCCAAGGTCAAAAAACGCCTGCCGGTCACCCTCTCCTACGAGGAAGTGGAGCGACTGCTGGATGCACCCAAAGGCTCCAGCCCCAAAGCCATTCGGGACAAGGCTCTGCTCGAACTGCTGTACGCCACCGGCATGCGCGTCACGGAGCTGGTGTCGCTGGACTTGGAGGACATCAACCTGGCCTCGGCGACGGTGCGGGTCAGGCAGGCAAGGGGGGCCAGGGGCGCAACCATCCCAACCCCCACCGGGCGGGGGAAGGCCCGCGCGAGGACTCGGGCCAAACCCGCCCC
>Ga0080004_1134616_pt1 | contig 41771 bp, 39 predicted proteins | sample WasSprMetagenome_FD_69207 | JGI IMG/M metagenome (GOLD analysis project Ga0080004, IMG submission 69207) | Sulfidic aquatic microbial communities from Washburn Spring, Yellowstone National Park, USA - WS (SPADES assembly) (version 2) | ecosystem: Environmental > Aquatic > Thermal springs > Hot...
CCAAATTTTTAAAAAACCCGCAAGTTGAAGTTTTTTGCAGCAAACCTCGATATACAGAAAATATATTATTATATTTTATCCTTTAACTTCCCATCACAAGCCAACTGCTGAAAACCTAAAACTCAGAAGCCCGCTGCAAATATCACTCTTTAACTTGCCGATATTAAAAAATTTTAAAATAAAAAATTACAAATCAACAATAACTTAATCACTAAAAAATCTAAAATCAAAAAGTTTAATTCAACAAATATTTACGACTACTTTTCAAAAAATTCCTTTTAAGCTTAGATTACACAAGCTTAAATCAAACATCAAATAATAAAATCTCGTTATCAATACCTTAGCTTCACTGACTGCTAAATCATCTCACCAAGCTATCACACAATCAAACAAAATAGCTAAGATTTTGATAAACCAATCTCTAACGTCTTACATCCCACATCTCACGTTTCACGTGAAACAAGCTTGTACGGGCTTACCTATTCAATTGCCAAGGTTCAGTTAAAAAATTAAAAACTAATATAATTATACAAAAAAATTTTCTACATGTCAAGCAAATGTATAGGTCATACCGCTTTGGAAAAATTCCGATTTGTTTGAATTCATAATGTCACAAAAGTATTGTAAAAGTGATTTTTTGTTTAAACTATGATGAGGTCTCTCTGTGTTATACCATAGCATATAATGCAACATCTTTTTATTAAATTCATGAATGTCTTTTAATTCATAATCTTCATAGTACATCACAAACTCTTCCTGTAATGCCTTGTCATTCTCTCTACATATGCCTGTCCTTTTGGATATCTTGGATAGTTAAAATAATGTTTTATATCTTGAGTGAGAAATTAGCGGTTTTTATAGAATTTAAAAAGAGATTCTTTGGACTTTGGAAGAATACTTGATTGTCATATGCCTGACTAGGGACAACCCTATTCGTCATTCTGCAGCCGGAGAAGAATCTCATGTTTTTGTTGAATTTCCCACCCAAGGTATTTAATTTAATATCTATTTTCTGTAAGAGATTTTATATAATTTATTAGCAACGATTTAGATTGCTTATGTAATCAACTTATTCAAAAAGGAGCTGAAAATGGAAACGGCATTAGAAGTAAATAAAAAACAACATATTTTAGATAACTACAACAAAGCGAAAAAAGAGCTTATAGCAAAACATTATGCTGGAGAAAGTGCACTAACAATTGTTAAAGAGTTATCAGATTTAACAGACCAAACAATCAAAGAGTTTGCGAAAATTTCTTTTCCAAATCTTAATGAGATATCAATAATAGTCCTTGGTGGCTATGGAAGAAGAGAGTTATGTTTTAAATCTGATATAGATATCTCGATAGTTTATGACACAGAAGATATAGAAAGTCTAAAAGTTGGCATAGAAAATTTTTACTATTGTTTGCTGGATTTAAAATGCGACATTGGATTTTCTCCAAGAAATATTAAAACTTTTTTAGATTTGTCAAAGGAAGATTTAACAGTAGCAACAGCACTACTTCAAGGTAGATTTCTATGTGGAAATGAAGATATATATAAAACATTGTCAGAAAAATTTAAAAAAGTAATAAGGTCTAAAAGAAAAGCATACATAGAAGCTACGCTAAAAGCAAGGAAGGTTAGATACACCAACACAGGAAGCAGCATTTATCTGATGGAGCCGCATGTTAAAGAAGGTGAAGGTGGTCTTAGGGATTTTCATGAAGTATTTTGGATAGCGAAAGTTTTAGACGATGTTAACGATTATAGATACTTTGTAGAAAAAAACATAATCCTTGAAGAAGAATATATAGAATTGATGAATGCTTATGATTTTCTGTTAAGAATAAGAAATCAGATGCATTTGTTATGCAATAAAAAATGTGATGTTTTAACATTTGCACTACAGGAAGAGGTGGCTAAAAGGCTTGGCTATGCTCCTGAAAATGCAGATTATGAAACCTTGAGAGAAAGCGTTGAAAGAATGATGAAGCTTTACTACTTGAACGCAAGGTCGATCAATAACATAACAAACAGAATACTAAAAAATCTTACAGAGTCAGAAAGTTCGTACGAAGAGTATATTCCAATTGATGATGTATTTATAAGAACATCCTCCGAAATAGATGTTTTAAGCTCTAAAAAGTTTGAAAAAGAGCCGGAGAAAAACATTTTAAAGGCTTTTAAATACTTTAAAAAATACGGTTTAAATTTTTCTTCTAACCTTGAATATTTGCTTAGAAAAAATGAAAGATTTTTAAAAGGTAAAAAACTATCTGATGACCTAAAAGAGGTTGTCAGAGAAATATTTTCTTCGATAAACAACCTTCCAAAAACGTTAAAAAGAATGCAAGATTTTTATGTCCTTGATGATTTAATTCCTGAGTTTGGATTTCAAAGATGCCATTTCCAATACGACCATTATCATAAGTATACAACCGATGCTCATGCTATCAAAGCTTTAGAAGAGTTAGAAAACCTTCCTAAGATTGACAGCTTTCAAAAAATAAAAATCTTTGAGATTTACAAAGAGATACAAAGAAAAGATTTATTAATATGGGCAATATTTTTACATGATATCGGAAAAGGACATAAGGCAGACCATAGCATCCTTGGTGCAGAAATGGCAAGAGATATTTTAGATAGATTTGGATATCCTTTAGAAGATATGGAAACTGTAAGCTTTTTAGTAAGACACCACTTAGATATGGCTCACATCTCACAAAGGAGAAACCTACACGAACCAAGAGTTATTGAAGATTTCGTTAAAGTCATCAAAAACAAAGAAATTTTAAACATGCTAACAGTTTTAACATGGTGTGATGCAAACGCTGTAGGCTCTGGAGCTTGGAACGACTGGAAGTTTGCATTATTGATGGAACTTTATAACAAAGCTTCTGAATACTTAGAAAGCAGCAGCATCGAAGATTTGGAAGCACAAATTCAAAAGAGATTTGAAGATAAAAAGCGAAAACTATTTGAACTTTTAACCTTGGAGCTTTCTAAGGAAAAAGCAGAATTTCATTTAAACAGACTTTCAGATTACTATATTTTATCTACACCACTACAAGATATAGTAAAACATATAAAGTTAGAAGATAAGCTTATAGAAGAAAATCTTACACTTACTACCACCTTTGAGAAAAACATAGGAGCAGGATATTCTGATGTTGTAATAGCCGTTAAAAACATAGAAAATCCACTGCTAATAATCACTGGAATTTTGACTTACTTAAACATTAACATTCTTACTGTATACAGCTTTGAAAGGAAAGATGGAATATACCTTATAGAAACCCAAATTTCAACCTCAAGCTTAGAAGCTATTGATGAACAAAAGTTTGAAAAATTCTTAAACTTGCTTTTAAAAGTAATTAACGGAGAAGAAAAGTTTGAGAACTTGGTAAGAAAAAGAGATAGAGGGTTTAGAGCTTCCACCGTTCCACCGCCTACATATGTAAAAATAGACAATGAAATGTCAGAAAATTACACAATCTTTGATATTTCCGGAGAAGATAGAGTTGGGCTACTTTTTGATATAATCAAAATATTCTCAAAGTATGATTTATATGTTCATATGGTAAAAGCTTCAACGCAGGGTTTGAGAGTAAGAGATGCTTTTTATATTAGAACAAAAAATAAAGAGAAAGTTTATGACAAGGAGCTTCTGGAAAAAGTTCAAAATGAGATACTGGAGCTGTTAAAAGATGGTTAGGAACTTAATAGTATAAATTCTAAACGGGAAGAGCTGTATTTACAAATACATTTTTAAATCATATTGAGATTAAATCTCAATCGCTATAATATTATAAACTTTAAAACTAAGAGGAGTTAAATGCACTTGAAAGAATTAATTGAAAGAGTAGAAGAGCTGGCAAAAGTTTACTTAAAAGCCATTGCTTTATTAGACTCGAAAGAAAGGAAAATGAGATGTTTGAATTTTATTATAAGATTGTAATAAGTCCGGTGAGAAATTCAATAAGAGTAGGTAGTCTGTTCCAAAATTCTGGTAAGTTCACTTTTTGTGTAATACCCGAGTCCGTAAGGCCGAAGGACCTCCTCTTTAAATTCTGCAAAAATACCAATTTCTCACCTAAGACATAACTTAAATTTATACAGCTTTATAAAAACTGTTAATCTTAACTTACAACCAAAGCTTATCTTTGTATTTTTCCTTTAATTGAAGCTCATATAAAAATGCATATTTTAAAAATACATACATAAAAGCTGAAAAAGAGATAATCAATCCTCTTTTACCTTCCAAAAATCCACGTTTTAAGAAATAGAATTTTATAAAGATAATTATTGGATTTAAGATAAGGTTATAAAACTTAAATCTTTTTCCTTCGTGATATAAAATTTCAGCCATCTTTTGGGCGTAGTCTATAGTCTTTTTAAACTGATGGTACAGGCTTTTATAAGAGTAATGATACAAATCTCCTTCAAGCCTTCCTACTTTTCCTTCGCATACGACTTTTTCATGCAGCTTTCCCTCATGCTTAAAATATCCCTTTTTAAACAGCCTTATAACATACTCAGGATACCAAACATAGTCTAAATATTTTCCTAAGTAATAAGTTCTTCTTGGAACTTCATAGCATTTATAACTCTGCTTTTTTATAGCATCTGATATGCTCTTTCTAAGCTCTAAGGAGACTTCTTCATCTGCATCTAAAACAAAAATCCAATCATTATTACATAAACCTGTTCCATAATCTCTCTGAGACGGATAATCATCAAACTCTCTAAAAAAAACTTTAGCACCAAGAGTTTTGGCAATTTCTACCGTGTTATCTGTTGAACCGCTGTCTAATACGATAATCTCGTCTGCGATAGGTTTTATGCTTTCAATGGCTCTTTTTATGTTTTTTTCTTCATTTTTTGTAAGGATTAATACAGAAAGTCCCATTATAAAACCTTTTTCAAAATTTCTACAAGCTTACTTACCGCTTTTCCTCTATGGCTTATTTTGTTTTTTTCTTCCGGTGTAAGCTGTGCCATTGTTTTGTTATAACCTTCCGGTATAAAGATAGGGTCGTAGCCAAACCCTTGATTTCCTTCTGGCTTATAGGCAATCTGTCCTTCGCAAACTCCTTCTGTCCAAATACCATAATCAAATTTATAAAAGACAAGGGCTGTTTTGTATCTTGCTTTTCTGTTCGTTTGATTTTCAAGAAGTCTCAATAGTTTTAAGTTATTCTTCTCATCTTTTGAAAGATTTTCTGGAATTTCTTTTAAAACCTCTTTTCCAAACTCAATATCAAAAAATCTTGCTGAATATATACCGGGAAGTCCGTTTAAAGCATCTACTTCAAGTCCTGAATCTTCTGCAATAACCGGTAGTTTATAAAATTTTGCGTAAGATGTTGCTTTTTTGATTGCATTTTCAAGAAATGTTTCTTTGTCTTCTTCTACTTCAAGTTTTTTATCCATATCTTTTAAAGATAAAATTTCTACATCTAAATCTCTTAAAAGCTGTCTTAATTCTCTTACTTTGCCTTCATTTGTTGTTGCCAGTAGGATTTTCAATTTTCTTAACCTCTTTGGAGATAGTTTTAGGACAAAACGTTTCAGAAAATTCATCTTTATTTAATTTTCTTACATTTGCTTTTTTATTTAAGCATGCAGATTTGCAGATGTTAGCAAGTTTTTCTGCTACCGGTTTAGATAATCCTGTTGATAAAGCCAAGCTTAAGGTTGAATTGTAGCCATCATCACAGTTGTTGATATCAAAACAGCTGTCATAGACGTTAAACATCCCTTCGCAGGTTTGACTAAAAGATACAGAAAAGCCAAGAAAAGTTAAAAATAATCCAAATAAAAGTCTCATCTTTAAACTCCAACTTTATTCAACATATAACAATGTAAAATAGCAAATGCGTCTGCGATGTCGTAATCTTTTAAATTTAGATTAAAAATTTTATTGACCATTTCTAAAACCTCTTCTTTGCCAGACCTTCCGTATCCTGTTATACTAATTTTAACTTCTGCCGGGCTGAACTCTTCTACTTTTATATTATAACTTTGTGCCAGTAGTAGTATCACGCCTCTAACTTCTCCAAGCTTTATAAGTGTTTGGGCGTTTACGCTGTAAAAAGGTGTTTCAAGAATTATTTTTTCAATAGCATACTTTAAAATTTTTTCTTCAAGTGTTTGGTATATTTTTTTTAAAGGCTGTTTTTCTTTTTTTAATTCAATCAATCCATAATCAAGAGGTAAAGCTTCGTCTTTTTCAAGCTTTGCAATAACATATCCAGTCTTACTGCTGGAAGGGTCTATTGATAATATTCTTTCCATTAGCCTTCTAATTTTTCAAGTATAGATTCTGGAATATCAAAGTTTGCATAAACTTTTTGAACATCATCGTTATCTTCAAGAGCATCTAAAAGCTTCATAAGTTTTATTGCCGTTTCTTCGTCAGTTATTTGGACAGTGGTAGTTGGTATTTTTGTAAGCTCTAATTTTGCTATTTCTACACCCATTTTTTCTAAGTTTTCTCTTACTTTATACAATTCTGATGGAGCTGTTCTTATCTCGTAGTACTCCGGGTCATCCATGATTACATCTTCCGCACCTGCTTCAATAGCTTTTTCAAATATTTCATCCTCTGAGTATTTATCTTTTGGAACGTTTATTATTCCTTTATCTTCAAATAAGAAAGATACGCAGCCGGAGGAACCAAGATTACCGCCGTATTTTGAAAAAATATGTCTTATTTCTGCTGTTGTTCTGTTTCTGTTGTCAGATGTCGCCTCTACAACAATAGCAACACCACCGGGTCCATAGCCTTCATACTGAACTTCTTCGTAATTAACACCTTCAAGCTCACCTGTTCCTCTTTTTATTGCCCTTTCAACATTTTCCATAGGCATGTTTACTTCTTTAGCCTTTTCTATAGCCATTCTTAATCTTGGGTTGGCTTCCGGGTCTCCACCACCAAGTCTTGCTGCGATGGTAATCTCTCTAATAACTTTTGTGAACATCCTTCCTTTTATAGCATCAGCTTTAGCTTTCTTATTTTTAATGTTATGCCATCTACTATGTCCAGCCATTTAAAAAGCCTCCTTTCCAACAAGATTTAAAACTATTATATTATAATACCTTGAATGATAAATCGGCAGACTTTATTAATTTTAAGCAGGAGATTCTCGGGATTAAAGTCATCAGGCTATGTAATAGGTGACTTATGACGTGTACTGGCAATTCATAAATCGCCTCAACATTCATCAACCTTTCACTTTCTCACTTTTTACAGTCAAGCAGATGATCTTATAATCTCCAAGAGTGTTCCAATAATCAACGCTGTCATTTTGCAGCCGTCAAAGAATCTCTGACTTTATGTCTCCCAAGTCTGTCATTCTGCAGCTGAGCGAAGAATCTCATTTATTCCTATCGCTCTCCCGTTCTTTCGCTTTTCTTTTGCAATTTGTCAAAATGCAAAAATCTAAAGTTTAGTATATATATAAACGATAAGTATATAACAGGAAAATGTAAAACTAAAAAATTGGCATGAAAGTTGTATATGATAAAATTGAAAATTGAATAAGTTTAAAAAGCCTTCAGGATGACAGAGACCGATAAGACCAAGTCATTCTGAAGCCGGGCTAAGAATAAGCATTTTAAAATGCTTGACAAAAATCATAATGTGTGTTAATTTTTATTAACAGATTTTATAAAAACTTTATTAAAGGAGGTTCTACGATGAAGAAAGTAGTAGGATTAGCAGCAGCAGGATTGCTTGCAGTATCTGCAGCAAACGCAGGGCAAATTACAGTAGCAAACACAGACATCACATTATTCGGTGGTGTGTCAGCATCTTACAACGCACAAAACAATGATCATGCAATTGCTAAGACTCCATTCTCAAAAGACTCTTTCTCTGTTAACAACGTAATTGTTGGATTAACAAAGCCAGCACAAGACGGTGGAATTGGCTTTACAGCTGCATTTGGCTCTTTTGAAGCTCCAACAGTAGTGGCAAGTGCTAAGGTTGTTAATGGAGAAAACGTGACAGGTAAAGAGTTAGTAGGTTATGGCAAAACTACAAAATTCCAACCATGGCTTGCTTTTGTTACTTACAAACCAGTTGCTGGATTGAGCTTGGATGCTGGTTTACTTTGGACAAACTTTGGCGAAAGACCAGTTACAATCCTAAACCCGCATATCACAAGAGGAGTATTATTTACAGCTAACCCAGTATTATTAACCGGTGCAAGAGGCACATACGATGCTGGCGTAGCAAAAGTTTACGTAGGTGCTGGTAAAGCTGGAGACTATCAATTAATGGGACCTGTTTATAAAAATGTTGTTGGAAACAACTACTCTAACTACATTGAAGCAGGTGTTACATCTAACTTAAAACAATTTGGTTTACCGGTTGATGTTGGCTTACATACTTACAACGAAAACGGAAACAGAGATATTTATGCATTAACAGTTGGTGGAGATTTAGGAATCGTATCTCTTGGCTTAGAAGTTGACTACTTCAAAGCAGATGATGGCTTAAAGAAAGCTTGGAATACTAAAACTGGAGCAACATCTTCAAACGCATGGGGCGCAGCTCTCTGTGCTAACGTAAAACCGGTAGCTGGCGTTCAGGTTCCAGTAAGAATTGAATACGCAGATAACAAAGATACAATCTTAATTCCTACAATAGCAGCAGCTTCTTTAAATCCAATAATTTCAGGTACAACTATATACTTAGCTCCTAAAAAAGTATGGACATTTACAATTACTCCAACTTACAACCCAACTAAAAACACATTCTTAAGAGCTGAAATTTCTTATGCTAAAGCATCTGGAAATGCTTTCAATGGAACATCCGGATACTTGTTTGTTAACGACAAAGGAGAAGCTAAAACTTCAAGAACAACTGGTGCTGTAGAGCTTGGATTCTTGTTCTAATTAGCAAAAATCTAAAAGTCACATACACAAGGCGGGCATAGTCCCGCCTTTTTTGTTTTAAAGAGTCCTAAAATGGTGTCATTCTGCAGCCGAGTGAAGAATATAATTTTTCAAAAAAAATCAAGACACGGGATCCATCGGCTTACAGCCTCAGGATGACACGTAAATGTAAGCTTACAAGAATTTTAGAACAGTCTTAAGATTGACTGATAGACGCAAGAGAAAGAGCAACCTTTTGCCATTGTGCAGCCAGTGCCGACCATCCTAAAGCCGAAGGATGAATAATCTCACTTTTATTGTTATTTTAAAAGAAGAAGTAAACAACGAGACTTTTCCCGGCTGTGGGATAATAATGTTGTTTTTTTTAAAGCTTATATCATAATACTATTTCACTTTTCAATCTCTTACACCTTTCTAATCATCAAACCTTTTAAATAAAAAGACGTAGGAATATTTAGTATGTATGGATGGTCTTTGTCTTGAGTAAAGAAATGAACAAATTCTGCCATATTTTTAGTATCTTTTAAACTGTCGTATGTAGTGTTTATCAAATCTTCTAATGTAATATTTTGTGAACAAGAGAAAATGGCAAGATATCCCTTTTGATTCAACAGTTTTAAGCTGTTTAAGATTAAATATTTAAAACCTCTAAGTGCATCATGTTTTTCGTTTTTACTCTTTGCAAAAGGTGGTGGGTCAAGGATTATCAAATCATATTTATCTTTTTCTTTCTTTAAAAAATCAAAAACATCATCTTTTACTATCTCGTAATTCTTTAAATCATTTATTTTTGCATTTTCTTCAACTTGTGATAAAGCAAAGCTTGATATATCTACAAATTTTATAAATTCAGTCCCTTTTTTACCGCAGTGAATCCCAAATCCTCCTGCATTACAAAATAAGTCTAATACTTTAAACCCTTCTTTTACATGTTCAGAAGTTAACTTTCTGTTAGCTCTTTGGTCTAAATAAAAACCTGTTTTTTGACTCTCTTGTAAAGTAACTAAAAATTTAACATCATACTCAAAAATTAAAATCTTCTCTGGCACTTCTCCAAAAAGTACTTTCTTTTCTGTTTGCAAACCTTCCTTTTCTCTTGCTCTTTCATCAGACTTTTCTATTATTCCTTTAGGCTTAATTATATCAATCAAAGACTTTAGAATAATTTCTCTTAACCTTTCCATTCCGTATGTATTAATCTGTAATGATAAATAACCATCGTAATAATCAATTATCAAGCCGGGCAATCCATCTGCCTCTGCATGAACTAATCTGACTGCATTTGTTATTTTTAACAGTTCTTTTCTTTTATCAAAAGCTTTTTCAATCTTTTCTTTTATAAAATCTTCATTTACTTGAACATCTTCAAAGGATAGAATTCTTATAGTTATCTTGCTCTTTGGATTTATGTATCCAACTCCGCAGAAAGTGTTTTTATAATAAACCTTAACTAATTCTCCGGGAGTAATGTCTTTTGGTATTTTTTTGATTTCTTTGTTGTATATCCAAGGATTTTTAGACAGTATTTTTTCATAGCCCTCTTTTGTTATTTCTACCTTTTTATATACCAAATCATTCTCCCGCTAATTTAAAAACATTCTTTATATCTTGACAAAAAGCTTCTTCTTCCTTTGGATTTCTAAGTACGTAAGCCGGATGGTATGTTATATAAACCTTTTTGCCCATAAGCTCTAATATACTTCCCCTTTCTTTTGTAATTTTTGCTTCCTTCTTAAAAATTCCTCTGTATGCAGTAGCTCCAAGTAAACATAAAACTTTTGGATTGATTATTTCTATCTGTCTTAGTAGAAAAGGAATGCAAGCTTCCTGCTCTTCTATGGTTGGTGTTCTATTGTTAGGTGGTCTGCATTTGTTGATGTTGGCAATATAAACCTCTTCTCTTCTATGTCCTGCATTTTCTATGCATTTTGTGAGTAGTTTTCCTGCTTTTCCAACAAAAGGTCTTCCTTGCTTATCTTCTTCTTCTCCGGGAGCTTCTCCGATGAACATAATTTTAGCATTAATATTGCCTTCACCCAAAACAGGATTTGTTCTATTTTTGTGTAAATCACATTTTGTACAAGCTTTAATCTCTTCGAAAATCTTGTTCAACTCCTCTATTTTATCTATTTGATTACTTGATTTTTGATTTAAGATAGGTTTATCTAAAATAATCTCTTCAAAGCCAAGCTCTTTTAAAACTTTAAGATAATTTTTATCTATCATACTTTTTCCTTTTTCTGACAATCCTTACAAATTCCAAAGATTTCTAATCTGTGATAAACCGGTTTAAAGTTGTACTTTTTACATACTTCATTTTGAATAGATTCTATTTTTTCATCGTGAAATTCTATAATTTTTCCACAGCTTAAACAGATTAAATGGTCATGGTGTTCTTTGTTTGCAACTTCGTAAAATGTTTTATTGTTAAGCTTAATTACTTCTTCAATGTATCCCAAATCTTTCAGTATGGCTAATGTTCTATAGATGGTTGAACGTGATGCTTTAAGATTTTTTTCTCTCGATTTGAAAACTAAATCTTCTATTTCAAAATGACCATTAAAATTTAATATCTCGTCGATTATTTCTAATCTTTGCCTCGTAAGTTTAAAATTTTTTAGCTTCAGCTTTTTTATAAGCTCTTCTTTATTAATCAATGTTTACCTCTTTTTTAAATCCGGTCTGATAAGATTAAATATATTACTTTCTTCAACCAAACAATAATCAGCTCCGCCGAGCCTTCCAACTACTTTCAACTTTTTATTATCTACGTATCCTTTTTCGTTAAGTAGCTGGTCTTTTATATGAAATTTCAAAATCTCTCCAAAAATTAGTCCCATATCTGCAATTTCTAATATCATAAACTTTTTACATTCTACATTAATAGGTGATTCAGCAATTCTTGGGGAGTTTACCAAATCAGATTTTACGGGTGTAAGATTTGCTTCTTTAAATTCATCTATGCTTTCATCAAATGGTGTTGCGGTAATGTTCATTTTTTCTACAAGGTCATAGGTAACTATGTTTATGACAAAATCTCCCACTTCTTCAATGTTTTTCCAAGTGTCTTTTTTTCTGTCATCATCTTTTTTCCCAATAGAGATCGCAATAAGAGGCGGACTTGAAGATATTCCCATATAAAAGCTAAAAGGTGCTATGTTGAATATCCCATCTTTTGATACGGTAGAAACCCAAGCAATAGGCCTTGGAACAATAGTACTTATCATAAGTTTATATATTTGAGTTTCGTCTAAATTTTTAACATCGAATTCCATTAATCATTTTCTCCTATCAATTTTGTACTATTTTTAATATACCACTGGTCTATATAATCAACAATCTCATCAATGTTATCCATCTGTTTGAATAGGTCCGTATCTTCTCTATCAATATATCCACCTTTTACCACCACATCATTTAGCCATTGTACAAATCCATTCCAATATTCATTTCCATATAGTATAACTGGAAAAGGTTTAAGCTTCTTTGTTTGCATTAAAGTTAATGTTTCCGTTAACTCATCAAGGGTTCCAAACCCTCCTGGAAACAGGACAAATGCTGTTGCATACTTAACTAACATAACCTTTCTTGCAAAAAAATAATTAAAATTTAAGATTTCTGTAAGGTATTTGTTTGGTTTTTGCTCTTTTGGAAGTTTTATGTTTAAACCGACCGAATTTCCCCCTGCTTCAAATGCTCCTCTGTTAGCAGCTTCCATAATTCCCGGTCCACCGCCGGTTACAATCGAAAATCCTTTTTTAGAAAGTTTAAAAGCTAACTCTCTTGCAGCTTCATAGTATTTATTTCCTTCTTCTACCCTGGCAGACCCAAAAATAGTCACAGAAGGCAGAAAATTTGGCATAACTTCGAATCCATCTATAAAATCTCCAATTATTTTAAACAATCTCCAAGATTCTTCTTTTTTCATTTCATTGATGATATAGCTATTCATTTACAAAGACTCCCAAGAAATTTTGACAAATATTTTATATCAAGATACACCATGGGTGAGAAATTAGCGGTTTTTATCGAATATAAAAAGGAGATCCTTCGGCCTTACGGCCTCAGGATGGCAGCGAAAGGTTAAATGGTAAACATAAGAGAAAGGGCAACCTTAATTGTCATTCTAAGTGAAGTGAAGAAACTCATTCTTTTATTGAATTTCTCACCCGATGTACTATTCATATATTATCTTTGGTGATAAAAAGATTAAAAGTTCGTTTGTTTTTTCTTGTTGATATTTTTCCTTAAATAAATATCCAAGGATAGGGATATTCATTAAACCTGGTACTCCACTATCTTTAACATCTTCCGTCTTTTCTAGAATTCCTCCGATTGCAATAACAGAACCATCTTTAGCAACTACTTTACTTGTTACAGTTTTTGTTTGAATAGGGGGATTGCCTAAAATTAAATTTTTAAAGTCTGGTATATCTTGAGTAATTATCAAATCCATAATAATATTTCCATCAGCAGTAGTCCTTGGCGTTACATTCAATTTTAACACAGCTCTTTTAAACTGAACATTTCCAGGAGTCGTAGCAGTAATACCAGTTACATAAGGAACCTCGTATCCTTGAGTAATTTCTGCTGTTTCGCCATCTATTGTTACGATTTGTGGTTTAGAAAGTATTTTAGACTTTCCTATACTTTGCAAAGCTGATAATCTTATATCTAGAAAGTTTTGCAATCCACCTAAAACAAATCCAATAGCAAATCCCCCAGGAAATGTTGCAGAACCCGAAGGAAAATCGATTGCATACCTTCCTCCGCTAATTACACTTACAGACCCACCACCTGTAATTATTTTTGTATTATTATTATCAATATTAGTCGCTTGACCTCCCCACTGAATACCCAAGTCTTTTAAATTACTCGTACTTACCTGAACTATCCTTGCTTCTATGGCTATTTGATATGGTCTATCAAGTAGATAATCTGAATATTTATACTTAATTTTTTCTATAACCCGAGGTGTATCTGTAATGCATATTCTTGGAAGGTTAGTAACAATGGTTTGCGTCGGTTTTACAGTATCGCTAACAACTCCTACTTGGATTGGTTGAGCTATATTAGTCTTACTACTGCCTGCCTGTACAGTCTCTTTAGATTTGAAAACTATTGTTCCATTTTCAGAAAGCTCTTTTTCTTTAATGTTTTCTATTAATTCGCCTGGGTCTAAACCCCTTGCATAGAAGCATTTAGTCTCTATTTTTTCCTGAGTTGCTTGACCAACCGTTCTTGTTATCTTTGTTATATTTTCTTTTGTATCAAAAACAATTAATTTTTCTCTTGATTTATCATAATCATACTTTCCATAAGTTCCTAAGTTTTCGGCTATCTTATCTTCTATAGACTTAAAAGTTTCATATGGAATATTAAATTCTTTTTTGATAAATTGACCCTCTTTTTCTTGAACTTTTGCAAGTTCTTCAGACTGTTTTTTAATAGAATCTAAATAAGCTGTTATTACATTTTTTAATCTATTTATATTATCTTTATCATCCTTAACCAAAATAGAATAACTTAAATTATCAACTTTTATAAATGCAGCCGGGGATGCATACTTTTTGACCTGAGAGACAAGACTTTCAAACATATCTTTTCCAAAGGCTTTTATTACTTCCGGTGGTACTGATACAAAATACTCGTCAGCAACTTTAATTTTATATATCCCTCCCTCTTTAACAGGAATAAGACCATTTTCAAGCAAGACTAAATTAAAAAGATTTTCAGATTCTATAGGCTTTCTTATAGCAAGAGATACTAATTTGTCTTTTTGTCCAATAGCGTCTTTATCCCAGATAACATTAAAATTAGAAACTTGGGACAAAGCATCAACTACTGTCGACAATTTAGCATTTGTAAATTCCGCAGATAGCCTGTCTCCATAACTTGCATCAACGCTTAAAGTTAAACCTATCATTGATGCTACAATTAACTTTTTTTTCTTTCTCATCTTATACTCCATAAAAACGAATCGCTTTAATAATTATTATTTCGTCAAAATTTGATCAAAAATTAAAAGTTTTATTACTTTCCCTTACTTTAACTCTTTCGTCAATTTTTATTATTTCATCAAATAAAAAGTGCTCTATTTTCGGTTTTTGCCTATTTTTTTTATAAAGAATTTCTACTATTTCCGGATAATCTTTAACATTTTTATAAAAAAATGGTCTTCCTACTGCATCTCTAAATCCAGATAATATTATAGCAGTTAATAATAGATCTATATCTATTGTTGGATAATTATCATAAATACAGAGTGCTAACGAGCCTGTCGATGCAACTCTTTCAAGAATTCCATGTTTGTAATTTCTTGATTTTTTATCTTTGGCTATTAAAAACTTTTCATAAAGTTCATTGTTTTCAAATATTTCTTTTATTAATTCTTTGTATTTGGGTTTTCTAATATTACTTTTTATCAGCTCCAACTGGTGGAGTAAAAAATCCAATGCATACGGACTTTTATCCATTTTCCAATAATCTTTTATTAATTCTTATTTTTGCTTTTTTCTTCAAGCTGTCAACATACATTTGATATACATCGTTAAATTTTTGAGATTTTATGAAAGGAAGAATTGTTTTTTTCGTTTCATCAACTTGAGATTTATCCGGTTCTTTTATTTCAGTTAGCTTGAATATTAAAATCCCATTTTCTGTCGAGATTGGTTTGGATATTTCCCCGACTTTTAAATTAGCAAGTTTATTTAAATCATCTCTTTTTATTCCAAATTTGACAACCAATTCTTGAATTGTGTTATCAGAAATAGTTTGTTTTTCTGTTTTATTTTGTTTTAGCAGCTGTGTTATATCAGTGGTTTTTTGCATATCTTGTAAAGCTTTTTGTGATAACTCTCTTTCTAATTTTTGTTTGATTTCATTTTTAACCTGTTCGTAAGGTATTGATTTTAAAGATTCTCCATTAAATACCGAAATGTAATACCCATTTTGTGTTTTAGAGAACGAGACTTTTTTATCTTTGTTTAAGGAATTCACATCTTCTTGAATTTCTTTTGGTAAGTTTTGAATTTCTTGGTTAGAAAAAACATCTCCTTCAAAAACTTTCTCAACTTCTGCCGGGACAGACTGTAAATTTCCACTTTTTGCTTGCGTAAATAGCTGTTTTGCTAACTGCTGTGCTTTATCATCACCTAACTTTTGGATATCTATTTTATAGACTGTTATATTTTTCCCTGTTTGTGCTGAATAATCTTTTTTGTGCTCTTCGTAAAACTTTTTTATCATTTCTTCTGTAATCGCTGGGATGTTTGGTTTTATTAAAGTAGCTTCACCACTGACTTTTGTGAGTTGTTTTTTAGTAAAGGTTTCAATTTCTTCATCGCTTACATAGATTGTAGATAGCAGAATTGTTTTTAAGTTATTAACAGATAGTTCTTTTCTTAAAATATTTTCAAAAGCATCAGGGGTTAACCCAAAAGAGTTTATAATTTGTAAGTATGTTTGTTTGTCAAATTTGCCATTGACTTGAAATGCGGAGATTTTTAAAATCTCATTTTTTACCTGCTCTGAAGTTGCTGTTATTCCTTCCTTTTCCGCTTCTTGATATAAAAGTTCTTTTTCTATTAAATCATTTATAACCTCTTTCTTTATTTGGTCTTTTAAATTAGAAATATCAAAATTTTGCATTTGCATATTTCTTGCTGTCATTTCGTATGCATAATTAAATTCATAAAATGGAATTTCCTTGCCGTTTACTTCTGCAACACCATTAATTTCACCGCTTAATTTGTAAACAATTATAGCTACTATAGACGTAGCCACAAATGCAAACACTGTTATAAATAAAACAATATTCTTCCATTTAGATTGAGAAATCTTATCAAACAATTTTCAATCTCCTGCAAAGTTTTATATTCTTTCAATATTATATATCATACCTTAGGTGAGAAATTGAAAATTTATTGTATTATTAACTTTCAATTCATAGTTAAAAAGGATAGAGAATTATTCATTGATATTCAAATACATCGGGTTAGAAATTCATATAAGCAGGAGATTCTTCGCCGGCTGCAGAATGACATTCTTTCTCTGAGTGTATCATTCAAACTTTTTCTCACCTAAGGAATATAAATATACATTACATGTAAATGTAAGGAAGAATTTTAAAAAGCGTGAAATTCTCCATTTGTTAGGATAGCTAAGAAAATTAGCCCTCATCTGATGCTTGATAATCAAACTTTGTTTGTCATCTATAGATGGCAGCGAATTCCCTTATTCTGAAATTCTTATTTGGCGTGCTTAAACGTTAAAAATCAATCATGATGATGGTCGTGATGTTCATGACTGCCACAGCCAAATTGTGACAAAAGTTCAAAATTCTCTTCTGTAATTAATGAAAGTTGATTTGACTCAAATTTAGATATCACTTCATCTAAAGTTTGTTTATCATCTTCAGCAAAATAGATTTTCATCCCATAAGCTAAAGCTATATCGTATGCACCTTTTCCCATATGTAGGGTAATTAATTCTTTTATGCCAAGACTGTTTAGAAATCTAACCACCTCACCGCCTCTATCTGCTGGATTTTCTACAATTTCAACTTTCTTTGAGTTTTTGTCGTATAATGCAAAAAAAATTTACAAAGGCTGAAGAAATCTTAATTTGTTGGTCTCCTTATGGAGCATATTTAGGAATTGCTACGCAAAAGTACATTTCCCTGGTTTTCTCACTTCGATTTAAGTCTTAAACTATCATTATCGTCTATTTCTGTATATGTTAATTAATATCAATTTTATAAATCTATTTTTAATTTACTTTTTAAAATTTAATTATATCATAATTACGTTTTATAATTACTAAATGCTTACTAACTAAGTAATCATTAAATTTTAATGATCTTTATCATAGAGTTTTAATAAGAAAAGTTAATAAATATTAACTAATCATTTATTAAAAGGAGGTTTTAGCTATGGACTTGTTAGCTTTGTCCAGGTTTCAGTTTGCGTTCACAGCCTTCATGCACTTCGTCTTCGTTCCATTAACCCTCGGTTTGTCTGTGCTCATCGCTATCATCAAAACTCTTTATCTGAAAACCAAAAACCCATTGTACGACGAGCTCTCCATGTTCTTGATGAAGCTTTTTGCTATCAACTTTGCTGGGGGTGTAGCAACTGGTTTAACGATGGAATTTGAATTTGGTACTAACTGGTTCCAGTATTCAAAATTCGTGGGCGACATCTTTGGTTCACCATTAGCTATTGAAGGTTTGATGGCATTCTTCTTAGAGTCTACGTTTATGGGTATTTTCTTATTCGGTAGAGGAAGAATATCAGAAGCTATGCATACGTTCTCAGCATGGATGGTAGCTCTTGGAAGTAATCTTTCTGCATTATGGATCTTAATTGCTAACTCTTGGATGCAAACACCCGCTGGTTATAAAATTGTTGAAACTCAACAAGGAATCAGAGCAGAGCTCACAGATTTCTGGGCTGCAGTTTTAAACCATACAACAGTAATAAGATTTCTTCATACAGTTGACGCCGGTCAAATTACAGCAGGATTTTTTGTTTTAGGTGTAATGGCATATTTCTTACTCAAAAAAAGACATGTTGAGATGGCAAAATTAGGTATGAAAGTAGCTATAATCTATACTTCTATAGTATCAGTGTTGGCCATCATATTTGGTGATATTCATGGTTATTATGTGGCAAAATATCAACCTTTAAAACTTGCTATGGCAGAGGGTATTTGGAATACTGAAAAAGCAGCTCCTGTTTTACCTATCGGTTGGGTGGATCAAACAGAACAAAAAACCTATGCACCTATAGCTATTCCTGGTATGGCTTCGTTTTTATCATACCATGATTTCAACGCAGAAGTAAAAGGAATTAACGACCTTATCAAGGAATATCAGCAAAAAGCAAAAGATTATGAATCAAAAGCAGCAGAGTTAGAAAAACAATATGCTGTAAATCCAACTCCGGAGTTAAAACAGCAGATAGCAGAATATAAAGCATATGCAAAGGCTTATAATATCTCCCATGCAGATTTACCAAGTGTTAACATAGTGTTCCAATCTTTCCACTTTATGATTGGTTTAGGCTTCTTGTTTGCGTTTATCTCTCTATGGGGTCTATACTTGCTCAAAAAAGGAACTATCTATCAAAATACAGCATTCTTAAAAACAGTTCTTTACTCAATACCACTTCCATTTATAGCATCACAGCTCGGTTGGTTTACAGCTGAAGTCGGTCGTCAGCCATGGTTAGTCCAAGGAATGTTAAAAACAGCTGATGGTGTAACTTACTTTAATACTTCTGCTAATGTATTGTTCTCGGTAGTAACCTTCATCTTAATTTACACAGGTATTTTTGTTATATATGTAAGAACAATGAAAAAGAAAGTTCAAGAGTATGCTGAAAAAGACGTTGTAGTTGATTATGAAACTATACCAACCACTGTTCAAGTAGGAATGTATTCAAAAGATACAAAAGGGGGTGTTTAATATGCTACCAATGGAGCTTTTTACACTTCAAGGCTTATGGTTTGTTTTAGCAGGTATATTTTTGATAGGATATGCAGTTACCGATGGTTTTGACCTTGGAACAGGCTTTCCTATGATTTTTATGAAAAATGAAGAAGATAGAAACGTTTTATACAACGTGATCGCACCTGTTTGGGATGGTAATGAAGTATGGCTTATAGCCGGTGGAGGTATGCTGTTTGCGGCATTTCCGGCTGTTTATGCTGCTTCTTTTTCCGGCTTCTATATTGCAATTTTATTGGTTCTTTGGGCTTTAATTGGAAGAGCTATTGCATTTGAATACAGAAACAAATCTGAATCTTTAGCTTGGAAAAGAACTTTTGATTTTATCTACTGGATTGGTAACGTTCTTCCGGCTATTCTTTTTGGTTGTGCGGTAGGTAATGCAGTTGTAGGCGTTCCTATTGATAAAGATGGTGCATATTTAGGAGATTTCTTTACACTTTTAAGACCTGTACCGCTTGCGATGGGACTTGTCAGCTTATTCATGTTTGCAATGCATGGAGCTGCATATCTGCTTAGAAAAACAGAAGGCTCAGTTTTTGAAATGGCTAAGAAATATGCTGTTATAAGTGCCTTTGGATACTTGGCTGCAGTTGTCTTAACAAACATATTATCTTTAATCCAAGCTCCATATCTGTATGAAAACTATTTAAAATATCCAATCTTCTTTATCGTTCCTGCTGTAATGTTGATTTCATGGATTGTATACTTACGATTATTAAAATCTGGTAAGTATGAAAAGATGGTTTTTGTATCAAGCGTGTTAAGCGGAGCTACAGTTTTAAACGTTGCCCTTGCATCATTCCCGGTATTCATAAGGTCAACAATCAATCCTGAATATAGCTTAACTGTGTTTAATTCTGCATCTTCAGAATTAACGTTAAAAGTTATGTTAATCGTCACAATTATCTTTATGCCAATAGTTCTTTACTACACAAAATATGCATATAAAGTTTTTGCAGGAAAAGTGAAAGGAGACACGGGTTACTATCACTAATATCTAACTCCCTGCCGGATTTAAACCGGTAGGGTTTCCTCTTGAAATACAATACGTTTCTGAAATAGTTTTGCATATGCTGAAGCACACTTCGGTGAAAAATTCAGTAAAAGTAAGAGATTCCTTGCCGGTTTTAGATGCCGATACTCTTGTAAGAGCAATTTATGAATTGTTTTAATTTCTTTGCCAACCTAAGGACGTAAGTCCAAATAATCTCCTTTTTAAATCCCATGATAATCACTAATACGTCGGGTGAGAGATTCATAAAAGCAGGAGATTCTTCTCCGGCTGCAGAATGACAGTTTGGATTTTTGTAAGCAGCCTCAATATTTTTGTAAAGACGATTCATGAATCACTCCCTACTCTTTCAAATTTCCATTTCACTTTTCATCCTGAGGACTATAGTCCAAAGGTTCTCCTTTTTAAACTCTTTAAAAATCACTAATTTTTCACCTGAGTGTTATTTTAGCTTAATTACATAAAAATAAAATGACTTACACAATCATTTTCTCAAATCTTACTATTATGTTAAAATTCTTTTTAATTATGTTCGGGGGGGTGTAAATATGATTAAGCTACCGATGATAATTGGCGGCAAGGAAGTTTGGAAGGATAAGATTATCGATGTAATTTTTCCTTACAGCCAAGAAAAAATAGGTGAGGCTGTAAAGGGTTCTCCTGAAGATGTTTATCAGGCTATAGAGAAAGCTAAAGTAGGTCTTGAAAAACTAAAAAAACTTACAGCTTATGAAAAATATAAAGTTTTGTTAAAAGTAGCCAATCTTTTAGAAAGTAGAAAAGAAGAGTTTGCAAGAACCATAACCTTAGAAACAGGAAAAACTATCCGAGAAGCAAGAATAGAAGTAGATAGAGCTATAAATACGATTACTCTCTCAGCAGAAGAGGCAAAAAGAATTCATGGCGAGTATGTGCATTTTGATGCATCTCCAAACGGAAGAGGAAAGAAAGGGTTTTATTACCGTGTCCCGGCTGGAATAGTTTCTGCAATCACTCCTTTTAACTTTCCTGTAAATCTTACTGCACATAAAATAGCACCATCTATTGCAGCAGGTTGTCCGTTTATATTAAAACCAAGTGAAAGAACTCCACTATCTCCAATAATGCTTTGTCAACTTTTCCTTGAAGCAGGCGTTCCTGAAGAGGCTGTTTCTGTTATACCGGGATTTGCAGATGTGGGTCAAGCAATGACTACACATCCAGATGTTAGAGTCGTATCTTTTACAGGAAGCTTAAAAGTTGGAGAAATAATAGCAAAACAAGCAGGGTTGAAAAAAATAGTAATGGAGCTTGGGTCAAACTCAGCTGTAATTGTTGATAAAACAGCGAATTTAGAAATTGCAGCTAAAAAATCAGTTCTTGGAGGGTTTGCGTTAGCAGGTCAGGTTTGTATATCAGTTCAAAGGGTATTTGTTCACGAAAGTGTAGCTGATGAATTTGAACATCTTTTAAAAGCAGAAGCTTCAAAGTTAAAGTATGGAAATCCTTTAGAAGAAGATACAGATGTAGGTCCTGTAATCTCTATAAGTGAAGTTGATAGAATTGAAACTTGGATTAATGAAGCAGTTATGAAAGGCGGTAAAGTGGCACTTGGAGGAATACAATCAAAAGATAAACCAATAATTCCACCAACAATAGTTTCAGAAGTGCCGGAAGAGTCTAAACTTTTCTATGAAGAAGCCTTTGCTCCTGTTGTTGCAGTAAGAAGGTTTGAAGATATAGATGAAGCTATAAAGCTTGTCAATAAAACAAATTATGGCTTACAAGTTGGAGTGTTTACAAACGACCTAAAAAATGCTTGGAAAGTAATAGAAAATGCAGATGTTGGAGGAGTGATTATAAACGACATTCCAACGTTTAGAGCTGATAATATGCCATATGGTGGAGTTAAAGGAAGCGGTATAGGTAGGGAAGGGCCAAGGTTTGCGATAGAAGACTACACAGAAATAAAGGTTGTAGCTTTTGATTTGGGTTAACTGTTTATTTATTGCACAATAAATATGCAAAATAAAATATGAGTTGCACTTAAAGTATGCAATATAATTAGAGATTTGAAAATAGTGATTTATTTGTAATAGTATTGAAAATTTAAAAACCTTCTCTGCCATCCTGAGGTCGTAAGACCGAGGGATCTCGTATTTTGAAGAATAAAATTCTTCGCTCAGTCATAGATTTACGTTTTATTTGTCTGTCATCTTGAAGACTCTAAGTCTGTAAATAATAAATTGCACTGAAAATATGCAATATCCGTAAATTTTAAAAATGTTAAAATATTTAAGTATAAGTCAAATCAAGAAATTAAAATTTGGCATGAAATTTTCCTATAATAAAAATGGAGGTATGTTATGAAAAAAATTGAAGCAATTATTAAGCCTTTCAAGCTTGATGAAGTTAAAGATGCACTTACAAACATCGGAATCTATGGTATGACCGTTACAGAAGCAAAGGGATTTGGAAGACAAAAAGGTCATACTGAGTTATACAGAGGAGCAGAGTATGTAATAGATTTTCTTCCTAAGTTAAAAATAGAGGTCGTTGTAGATGATGCACAGGTTGAAAAAGTAGTAGAAGCTATAATGCAAGCCGCAAGAACCGGAAGAATTGGAGATGGAAAAATCTTTATCATTCCAATAGAAGATGTAATAAGAATAAGAACGGGAGAAAGAGGTCCGGAAGCTGTTTAATCTATAAGAAAGTTAATTTTTTAAAGGAGGTTTTTTTAAAATGGCAATGATTCAGTGTCAGACACCTGATGACGTAATGCGTGTAATTTCAGAGAAAGGTATTGCCTTTATTGATTTTAAGTTTTCAGACCCATTCGGTCAATGGCAACATTTAACAATCCCAACTCACGAATTTGGCCTCCATTCATTTGAAAATGGAATTCCGTTTGACGCTTCATCAGTAAGAGGTTGGAAAGGTATCCAAGAATCAGACATGTTATTAATCCCAGACCCTAAAACGGCATTCATCGACCCATTCATCGAAGAACCAACTTTATCATTAATCTGTGACGTGGTTGACCCAATAACTAAAGAGCCATACTCAAGAGATACAAGACAAATTGCTAAAAAAGCTCTTGAATTTTTAAGGTCTACAGGTATTGGTGATATAGCTTACTTTGGTCCGGAGGCAGAATTCTTTATTTTCGATGATGTTAGATTCAGCTCAGGACCCAACCACGCTTACTACCAAGTAGATTCTGAAGAAGGATGGTGGAATACTGCAAGAGAAGAAAACCCAAATCTTGGATACAAAATACCTTACAAAAGGGGATACTTTCCGGTTTCTCCAATAGACAAAACTCATCATATAAGAATGGAAATGGTTAAAACACTTGAAGAAGTAGGTATTACAGTAGAAAGAGAACACCATGAAGTAGCTACAGCAGGACAAGGAGAAATCAACTTCAGATTTTCAGACATAATTGGCTCAGGCGATAACATCTTAAAATACAAATATGTACTTAGAAACGTTGGATACAGATATGGAAAGTTCGTAACATTTATGCCAAAACCATTGGCAGGTGACAATGGTAGTGGAATGCACTGTCACTTATCAATCTGGAAGGACGGACAAAACCTTTTTGCTGGTAATGGATACGGTGGATTATCAGAAATAGCTCTATATGCTATTGGCGGAATCATTAAACATGCAAGAGCTATCTGTGCATTCTCTAACCCAACTACAAACTCTTACCATAGATTGGTGCCTGGATTTGAAGCTCCTGTAAGACTTGCATACTCTGCAAGAAACAGGTCTGCTGCGATCAGAATTCCTGTTGGTGAGGCGTCTCCAAAGGCTAAAAGAATTGAAGTAAGATTCCCCGATGCATCTTCTAACCCATACTTAACATTTACAGCTCTATTGATGGCTGCTATCGATGGCATTGAAAATAGAATCCATCCAGGCGAGCCTCTTGATAAAGATATCTACTCATTACCACCTGAAGAGCTTGCAAACGTTCCACAAACTCCTGGCTCTCTCCAAGAAGCTATCGATGCATTAAAAGAAGACAACGAGTTTTTACTCAAAGGTGGCGTAATGGACATGGACTTTATCAATATGTGGATTGAAACAAAACAAGCAGAGCAGGATGCAATCAGATTAGTTCCACATCCAAAAGAATTTGAACTCTACTTTGACGTTTAATTTACTATAATGCCCTCCCAAATGGGAGGGGTTTTGATTTTAAAAAATGTAAAAATGTCAAAATGTAAAGAACATTTTAAAATCTCTTAAACATCCTGGTGGCCGTAAAACCAAAGGAGCTCCTACATTAAATAAATTTAGTCAATAAATTATTAGTTTTTAAGCACCTTTTGACTTATATATATGAACAGAGTTTATTTCCCATCTTTTAGATACATAGGTCTATAACATCTGTTTATCAGTCAACCTTTTTCTGTTCATCTTGAGGCCGTAAGCCGAAGGATCTCATTTTTAAATTTTACAAAAACCGCTATTTTTTCACCTGATGTATATCTTGATAAAATCTTAAAGTGTTATAATTATATTTCAAAATAAGTATTTATGAGGTATTTTTTGGACAGAAAGTTAATCATCACTAAAGGCATTAGAAATACATTTTATCTTATTTTAGAAAACAATATACCCGTTGAATTTAAGATAGAAGATATTGAGATATCTAAGCAAACTGGAAGTATATATAAAGGTAGGGTTTTAAGATACAGTCAAGCAATGGAAGCTTTTTTCGTTGATATTGGAGAGGATAAAGAAGCTTTCTTACCAAAAAAAGATATTTGTGAAGAAGTTTGTAAGAATATAGATAAAGGCTCTTCGATTTTAGTCCAAGTTAAAAGGTCTCCGGTTAGTACAAAAGGAGCAAAACTTTCCTGTAAAATTTCTCTTCCGGGCAAATATTTAGTACTACTTCCTCAAAGCAAAGGCAAAGTCTCTATTTCATCAAAATATGAAAATAATGACGAGAGGAATGAAATTAAAGAAAGAATAAAAAATCTATTGCATAAAATAAATCAAGAAAATTTTGGATTAATCATTAGAACCGCCGCAAAGGATGCACCGGATGAAGCAATTTTAGAAGATTTTAAATTTCTTATAGAATTATGGAACCAAATCCAAAAAGATTATAATAAGAAAAAAGCTCCTTCTATAATATATGAAGAACCTTTTAAAGCTTTTGCAATCTTAAGAGATTATGCAGGCTCATTTTCTGAAATCATCTCAGATGATGTGTCTATCTTAAAGATGATTAAAAAGTTTGTTTCAGAAAATTTTCCAAATGCAAACATAAAAATGACTCCATACAGAAAAAGAAAAGAGTCGTTATTCTATGAATATGAATTAGACAAGCTGATAAATAAAATCCTATCACCTTATGCATATCTAAAAAGTGGTTCTTATCTTGTAATTCAAGAAACAGAAGCGTTAGTGGTTATTGATGTAAACAGCGGGAGCTGTCATAAGCAGAAGAATTTAGAAGAAACGGCGTTTAGAATAAACTTAGAAGCAATTCCTGAAATTGTCAGACAGATAAGACTTAGAGATTTAAGCGGAATAGTTGTAATAGATTTTATTGATATGGTAAATCAAGAGCATAAAGAGGTAATCGTGGAAAGACTTAAAGAAGAGTTTAAAAAAGATAAAAGACCTGTGAAGATTAAAGGATTAACACAGCTTGGACTTTTAGAACTCTCGAGAAAGAAGCTTGAAGAAAGTCTTATAAAACAGCTATCAGATTACTGTCAGCATTGTTATGGAAGAGGATATATCAAATCTCAAGATGTAGTAATGTTTGAGCTTGAAAAGACAATTAATAAACTAAAACCGTTTGCAAAAATGAAAATTGCTATAAATCCAAAACTTTCCAGGGCTGTAGACAATTTATTGGAAAATTTAAAACTAAAAGAGCTTGTAGAGATAGAGTATAATAATAAAATGCAGTTAGATAAATTTGAGGTTGAAAAAGTATTATGAAAAGATTAGTTGTATTTTTAATTTCAGGGTTGGTGATAGCTTCTTGTGCAGATAAAGGGCAAAAACTTTACGAAGGGCAGGAAAAACTAAGTAAGGGTCTTGAACTTTATCAAAAAGGCGAGTATAAAAAGGCAAAAGAAGAGCTTAAAAACGCAATCTTTAAATCTCAAGGTTTAACACCTGACCAAATCATGGAGGCAAGATTTGCGTTAGCAGACTCTTATTACAACAGAGAAGAATACATAGATGCAATAGTAGAATTTGAGGAGTTTATAGCACTATTTCCAACATCTCCAAAAGTGCCGGAAGCTTTATACAAGCTTGCCATGTCTTACCTTTTTGTATCCCCAGACTATAAAAGGGATATGACCTATGTAAACAAAGCACAAGAAAAAGCGGAAGAGATAATTTCAAGCTATCCAAAAAGCAAATATGTTAAAGCAGCAAAAGAGATTTTAAAGAAAGTAAACGAAATAAAAGCCAAACATACCTTGTATATTGCAGAAACATATGAAAAGTACGGAAAGCCATACTCAGCTTCTGTATACTATCAAGAAGCTTATACAAACTATAAAGATTACATAGAAAAAGACTATGTAGCATACAAACTTGCATATAATTTGATCAATGCAGAAAATCAGTATGTAGGAGAAATAAACGAGCTTAGACAAAAAATAAAAGAATTAGATAAAAAAATCAATGAAGAGAAAGATTTAGAATCTAAGAACATACTCATAAACAGAAAAGCGATTCTCGAGCAAGAGCTAAACGTATATCTAACAAGAATAGAAGAATCAAAGCAGAGAGCAAAAGAGATTATAGAAAACTTTCCAAAGGCATTTCCGGATTCTAAGTACTTAGCAAAAGTCAAAAACCTTGAAAAAAGCAGTAATTTACAAAAATTATTAAGAAAAATAGATATCTTTAATTAAAGAGGTGAGATGGAAACATTAGAGATTGTAAAAAAGATAATTGAAAAAGCTGAAGAGAAAAAAGGCGAGGATATCGTAGTTCTTGAAATAGGAAAGATCAATCCAGTCATTGCGGATTACATGGTTATCATAACAGGGACAGTGCCGATACATACGAGGGCGATTGCAGATAACATTATAGGTGGTTTAAAAGAATACGGAGTAATACCTCACCATTTGGAAGGATATACAGAAGGAAGATGGATTGCCGTAGATTACGGAGATATTATGATAAATATATTCCTGCCCGAGCTTAGAGATTATTATAAGCTTGAGTGGCTATGGTCTGATGCTCCACGGTTAGAATATACAGCAGAAGGAATAAAACAATAAATGCCGATTGGTGTATTTGATTCAGGGATAGGTGGACTTACCGTATTTAAAGAAATAGCTGCAAGCTTTCCAAAGGTAGATTTATACTATCTTGGAGATACAGCAAGAGTTCCATACGGAAACAAATCAAAAACGACGATTATCAGGTATTCTGTAGAATGTGCCAGTTATCTATATCATAATTATAAAGTAGATGCGATAGTAATAGCCTGTAATACAGCTTCTTCATATGCACTTGATACATTGAGAGAAATATTACCGATTCCTGTGATAGGCGTAGTTCAGCCGGGAGCAGAATCAGCTGTAAAAGTAAGTAAAAATAAAAAAATTGGCGTTATAGGCACATCAGCAACTATAAAAAGCAATTCTTACCTTGAGACTTTAAAAAGCTTGGATAAAGATTTAGAAATCCATCAAAAAGCTTGTCCGTTGTTCGTTCCATTGGTAGAGGAAGGCTGGATAGATAATGAAGTAGCAAAACTAACAGTTAAAGAGTATCTTGATGACCTTGTCAAAACAGGAATAGATACGCTTATACTTGGATGTACCCATTATCCACTTTTGAAAAACACAATAAAAGGCTTGTATCCACATTTAAATATAGTTGACTCGTCTGTAGCGGTAGTAGAACACTTAAAAAACATAAGACTAAACATTGAAGAGACAGGAAAAAGAAAGATTTTTATAACCGATGAGTCTCATGCTTTTGATAAGTTGAAAAACATGCTTGTTGGAGATATTAAGACAGAAAAAATTGAGCTTTCAGACCTATGCTCTCTCTAAATTCAAGGAGAAAAAATGCTTAAAAGATACACAGTAAACTCACCAAAAACATTAAAAGATTTTATAGCTGAAAGCTTAAAAATTTCAAAAAACCAAGCAAAAGATATTATTGACAGCAGAAATGTCATTGTAAACAACAAAAGAGTTTGGATAGCATCACATAATCTAAAACCGGGAGATGTAGTCGAGATAGTTCAAAGTGAGCCAAAAAATGATTTAAAAATACTATATGAAGATGAGTATATTATTGCAATTGACAAACCACCAACAATCGTAAGCGATAAAGAAAGCTCATCTGCAGAAGATATGCTTAGAAAGAAGTTGAAAAACGATAGAATTAAAGCAATTCATAGGCTTGATAAGGAAACATCCGGTGTATTACTATTTGCAAAAGATTATAAAATCTTTGAAAAGTTCAAAGAGATATGGGAAGATAAAAACGTTTTAAAAATTTACTTAGCTATATCTCATAACGAAGCAAACTTTAAAGACTTTACGATCAATCAAGATATAGATGGAAAACAGGCTATTACTCATCTAAAAGTCTTAAGCAAAGGAAATGGCTTTACATACTTTCAGGTAAGAATAGAAACTGGAAGAAAGCATCAGATAAGAAAACATCTTGCAAGCATAAGACATCCTATCGTTGGAGATAAAGTTTATGGTATAAAGAAGTTTGAGAATAATTTAGTAAAAAGAGTAACAAGACAGATGCTCCATTCATACAAATTAACGTTGCCCCATCCGTATTTAAATAAAAAAATAGAAATAACCGCACCAATTCCATCAGATTTTAAAAATGTTTTGAATTATTTGAATGAGAGATGAGAAGAAATCCTTCCTTAAATGTTTATCATTCAACCTTTTCCTGTCATCCTAAAAGAAGTGAAGGATCTCATGCTTTGATACTTTTTGAACGGAATAAAAAGTAAAACGAGATTCTTCGCCGACGCTCAGGATGACGTTGTTTTTTCCTTTGTCATCGTATATTAAATATACCAAAAATTTTTAAGCTTTAAGAGAATAAGTTTTATCCTGAGGCTGTAAAGCCGAAATCTCATTTTTAAATTCTATAAAAATCAATAGTTTCTCACCCCAAGATATATAATAACTTTTCAAACCTTATAAACATCCTCTATATTCCATTAAAAACAGAGTTAAACAAATGATATAATAATATTTTTAAAATTTTGCCGGAGGTATCTCAAAATTGGAATTTAAAGATACATTGAATCTGCCTCAAACTGAATTCCCTATGAAAGGTAATCTACCAAATAAAGAGCCTGAAATATTATCTTTTTGGGAAAAAATAAATCTTTATCAAAAACTTAGAGAAGATAGAAAAGGAAAAGATAAGTATATTCTTCATGATGGTCCGCCGTATGCAAACGGACATATACACATCGGACATGCTTTAAACAAAATTCTAAAAGATATTTTAGTCAAATATCAATCCATGAAAGGAAAAGATGCACCATTTGTTCCAGGCTGGGATTGTCATGGACTTCCGATAGAACAACAGGTGGAAAAAGAGTTAAAAGAGAGGAAAATCAAAAAAGAAGACCTTTCTAAATCTGAGTTTAGAAAGCTATGCAGAGAATACGCTTTAAAGTTTGTAAACATTCAAAAAGAAGAGTTTAAAAGACTTGGTATCATCGGAAATTGGGAAAAACCTTATCTTACAATGAGACCATCCTACCAAGCACAGGAAGTTTTAGAGCTTGGAAGAGTGTTTAACAAAGGCGTTGCATACAGAGGTAAAAAGCCTGTTTATTGGTGTATCTACGACAAAACAGCAGAAGCAGAAGCAGAAATTGAATATTACGACAAAAAAGACCCATCCATCTATGTAAAGTTTAAAATGAAAGATTCTGATGATACCTATCTTGTAATTTGGACTACTACTCCTTGGACGTTGCCTGCTAACCTTGGTGTAATGGTTCATCCAGAGTTTGATTATGTTTATTTCAAAACAGGTAAAGGAACTTTGATAGTTGCCAAAGAATTACTTGAAAACTTTAAAGAAAAGACCGGATTAAATGGAGAAGTAATAAAGCAGGTTAAAGGAAAAGATTTAGAGTTTAAAGAGTACTATCATCCATTTATAGATAGAGTTTCAAAGGTTTATCTTTCAGAGTTTGTTGAGCTTGGCACAGGTACAGGATTGGTCCATATGGCACCAGGACATGGTCAAGAAGACTATATCATCGGTCAAAGATATGGTTTAGATGCTTTTGCACCTGTTGATGATGAAGGAAGGTTTACACAAGAAGCACCTGATTGGCTAAGAGGAATAAGGGTTTTTGATGCAAATGATTTAATCATAGAAAAATTACAAGAAGTGGACGCATTAATACATAAAGAAGTGATTAGCCACTCTTATCCCCACTGCTGGAGATGTAAAAATCCGGTGATTTTTAGAGCAACTCCCCAGTGGTTTATATCTATGGAAGCAATAGTTAATGAGAATCAAACTTTGAGAGAAGCAGCATTAAAAGAGATTGAAAGGGTAAAATGGATACCCCATTACGGACAAAACAGAATAAAAAGCATGGTAGAAAACAGACCGGATTGGTGTATTTCTAGACAGAGAAGCTGGGGCGTTCCGATAACTGTATTTTACTGTGAAAACTGCGGTGAAATCGTTAAAGATATGGAAGTTTTTGAGCACGTAGCTAATCTGATTAAAAATGATGAGTTTGGGGCTGATATATGGTTCGAAAAATCAGCAAAGGAGTTGCTTCCGGAGGGCTATAAATGTAAAAAATGCGGCGGGCAAGAGTTTAAAAAAGAAGAGGATATACTCGATGTTTGGTTTGATTCCGGCGTGTCTCATGCAGCAGTTTTAAAGTATGGGGAATGGGAAGAGTTAAGATGGCCTGCCGACATGTATTTAGAGGGTTCAGACCAGCATAGAGGTTGGTTCCAGTCTTCACTTCTTGAATCGGTAGCATCTTACAGCAGAGCACCTTATGACACAGTTTTGACACACGGGTTTACGCTTGACGAAAAAGGCAGAAAAATGTCTAAATCTGCCGGAAACGTAGTAGCACCGGAAAAGGTTATAAATGAATACGGAGCTGATATATTAAGACTTTGGGTTGTTACAGAGGACTATACAGAAGACATAAAAATAGGTTTTAATCTTATAAAAAGAATTGCAGAAGATTACAGAAAAATAAGAAATACATTTAGATACTTCCTTGGAAATCTCTACGACTTCAATCCAAACCAGGACTATGTTCCCTACGAAAATCTGTTAGAAATAGACAGGTGGATGATTTCTAAGCTTCAAAACATCATACAAATAGCCGACAAATCTTACGAAGAGGGCAAGTTTCATAAAATCTATCACACGATTAAAAACTTTGTAATAGTAGACCTTTCAGCAATATATCTTGATATTTTGAAAGATAGACTCTATGTTTATGCACCAAAAAGCTTAGAAAGAAGGTCGGCACAAACTGTACTGTGGGAATTACTTTTATCATTAAACAAAATCCTTGCACCTATCATCTCATTCACAGCAGAAGAAGTTTGGCAGTATGTAAGAAAAATTGATTCAAGTATAAAAGAAAGCATTCATCTCGAGATTATGCCTGTTGTAAATGAAAGATTTATAGATAAGAATTTGGAAGAAACCTACGAGAAGCTTTTAGAGGTAAGAGACGATGTACTAAAAGCGATAGAAGAGGCAAGAAAACAAGACTTAGTAAGGCATCCGTACGAAGCAAGAATAATTTTAAAACTACCGAAAGAGTATAAAGAAATTGTAGAAAAAAGATTAGATTGGATTAAGTTTTTCTTTACAGTTAGCCAAGTAGAGCTTTCAGATAATCCTGAAGGCGATGTAGTAATCAATGGCGAATCTGTAAAAGACTCTGTTGTAGCTGTTAGCAAGGCAAAAGGTGAAAAATGTCCAAGATGCTGGATTTATGATGAATCTGTTGGTAGAAACGGGCAACCTGTTTGTGATAGATGTAAAATTCAGCTTGAAATTATGAATATCAAACTGGAGGAGTTAGCATGAAAAAACCGGATATTGTTAAGTATATAAAAGAAAAACATCCTGAAATGGATTTAAAAAGTATAAAAGATGTTGTTGATGAAATCTTTGAAGTGATGGCAGAAGCTTTAGCAAAGGGTGAAAAGATAGAAATTAGAAAGATAGGTTCTTTTAGAGTTTTAAAAAGAAAGAAGCCACTTAAAGGAAGAAAGAGAGTTAGCTATTCGAAAACCGTTCATTTCAAACCGGGTAAAGTATTAAAAAGAGCATTAAAAAGTGTATCCTTAGAAGGTGAAAAAAATGCAAAATCCAAAAAATGATTTATTTTTAAGAGCTTGTAGAAGACAAAAAGTAGAAAGAACACCAATCTGGCTAATGCGTCAAGCCGGCAGGTACATGAAAGAATACAGACAGTTGAGGGAAATAGCAGGAAGCTTTAAGAATTATTATAAAAATGTAGATTTGGCTGTAAAAGCATCTATTTTACCGTACACTTTGCTTGGTGTTGATGCAATAATCATTTTTTCTGATATACTTACACCACTTGAATCAATCGGAATGAAATTTGATTTTAAAGAAGGGGAAGGACCGGTTTTTGAAAATCCTATCAAAGGCAAAGAAGACATCCAAAACTTAAAAGAGTTTAACCCTGAGGATGTTTATTTTGTTGGAGAAATCATAAAAGGTGTTAATCAAACTATCAACAGAGAAATTCCGGTGATTGGGTTTGCTGGAGCGCCTTTTACGATAGCAGCATACATGATAGAGGGCAGAGGTTCAAAGGACTTTAAAAAAACAAAATCTTTTATGTATAACAACCAAGAAGATTTTAAAATACTTCTTGATAAAATCGCAGATATGACCATAAACTATTTAAGCTTTCAGATAGAGTCAGGAGCTGATGCTGTTCAAATCTTTGACAGCTGGGCTGGTCATCTTTCACCCAAGGATTATAAAGAGTTTGTTTTACCGTCAGTTAAGAAAGTAATAGAAAATCTTAAACATTACAACAAGCCAATCATACACTTTACAAAAGGTGTTTGTGGATTTATGGACTTTATTCTTGAGTCTAACGCTGACGTATACAGCATAGATTGGATGATAGACATCAAAAAAGCAAAAGATTTAATCTATCCAAAGGCATCTGTTCAGGGAAATTTAGACCCTATGGTGTTGTATGCCGATACAGACATTATAAAAAAGGAAGCAGAGTATATAATCAAATCGTGGGGAGAGGATACAGGACATATATTTAACCTTGGTCATGGTTTGATGCCGGATATGGACGCAAGTAAAGTTAAATTTTTAGTTGATACTGTAAAAGAAATTTCAGTTAGAAGGCAGTAGATGAGACCTTTTTTAAAGTGGGCAGGCAATAAATATAAGATTGTAGAAGATATAAAAAGGCTTTTACCGGTCGGCAATAGACTTATAGAGCCTTTTGTAGGTTCTGGCGCTGTTTTTCTTAACACTGATTATAAATCTTATCTACTTGCAGACATTAATGAAGACCTGATAAACCTTTATCGTACACTAAGAGATTATGGCAAAGATTTTATAAGCTTTACAAAAACGTTTTTTACGCCAGAAAACAACACAAAAGAAAGATACATGGAGCTAAGGGATGTATTTAACACTACAAAAGACAAAGTTTTAAAGTCTGCTTTGTTTGTATATCTTAATAGACATTGTTATAATGGACTGATTAGATACAATCAAAAAGGAGAGTTTAACACACCTTTTGGAAGATACCAGAAGCCTTATTTTCCTGAAGAAGAAATGCAGTTTTTTTATAACAAGCTTAAAACAGCTGATGTAGAGTTAAGAGTTTCAACCTATGAAGAAACTTTAAAAGATGTTTTTTATGGAGATGTGATATACTGCGACCCGCCTTACATACCTATTTCAAAGACTTCAAACTTTACCCAGTATTATCAAGAAAAATTTACAATCTTAGACCAGCTGAAGCTAATTCAAATTTTAAAAGACTTGGCAAAAAAGGGGATTCCGTCGGTATTAAGCAATCATTATAACAATCTTATAATAGAAAATTTTGAAGATTTTGAGATTTTAGATATAAGAAGGACAATATCTTGTAAGTCAAGAGAAAAAGTAAAAGAGATTTTAGCGGTAATAAAGTGAGCGGAAATACTTTTAGAGATGCAGTGAAAGATTATATAGAAAGTTGGAGCAAAAATAACAATTTGAATATTGATATTGAAATAGAGAAAGTCGTTGGATACAGATTTGTAGGTTCTCTTAGAAAGGTTGATATAGTTTTACACAAAAATGGAAAGTTCTTGGGAATAGAATGTAAATATCAAGAAGTTGAAGGAACTGCATACCAAAAATTGATTTATACATTAGATGATTGTAAAAATACACCAATTCCGTGTATTATAGTTTTCTCAGGAAATGGTATAAAACACGATGTAAAATCAAAGCTTATAACTTCCGGAATTGGAATTGAGGTTAACTTTATTAATGGTAAGATTGTAGAAAGACCTTTTCCTGTCTTACTTCAAAGAATAGCTATAGAACTTGGAATAAATTGGTTAAAAATGTTTTGAAGGTGAAAATATGTCAGAAAAAGTAGTTGCAACAAATAAAAAAGCCTTTCATGACTACACGATACTTGAAAAGTATGAAGCAGGCATAGTGCTAACAGGTTCAGAAGTGAAATCTTTAAGAGAAGGAGCATGTAATTTAAAAGACAGCTTTGTTATGGTTGAAGACGGAGAAGCATGGCTGTATAACTGCTATATAGCACCATACAAACCGGCTGCAAAATTTGGTCATGACCCAACAAGAAAAAGAAAGCTGCTTCTTCATAAAAAAGAGATTTTAAAGCTCATGGGAAAAGTCAAAGAAAAAGGGTTAACAATCGTTCCACTTAGAGTTTACTTTAAAAATGGAAAAGCAAAAGTTGAAATAGCACTTGCAAAAGGTAAAGTTAAGTATGAAAAAAGAGAAGCGATGAAAGAAAAAGACATGAAGAGAGAAATAGAAAAGTCTTTCAAAGGAAAAATAAAACTATAAAAAGAGGTGATAGATTGAAGAAGTATATATTCATAACAGGCGGAGTTTTATCTTCCCTTGGTAAAGGAGTGACTTCTGCTGCCATAGGCTCAATCTTAGAATCTATGGGATACAAAATTACATTGATGAAATTAGACCCATACTTAAACATAGACCCGGGTACAATGAATCCATACCAACATGGAGAAGTTTTTGTCACAGAAGATGGAGCAGAAACAGACCTTGATTTAGGCCATTATGAAAGATTTACAAATGCAGTTATGACAAAAAATAACAACACAACATCAGGAAGGCTTTACTTTAATCTATTGGAAAAAGAAAGAAGAGGAGCTTTTCTTGGTGCAACAGTTCAAGTAATTCCACACTTTACAAACGAAATAAAAAAATCAATTGAAAAAGTAGCAGAAAATCATGATATTACATTGGTTGAGATTGGCGGTACAGTTGGAGATATCGAAAGTCAACCATTTTTAGAGGCTATAAGACAAATGGGAATAGAAAACAAAAAAGAAGATGTTATTTATATTCATTTAACATATGTTCCTTATATTAAAGCAGCAGGAGAATTAAAAACAAAGCCAAGTCAACACTCAGTAAAAGAGCTTAGAGCAATAGGTATCCAGCCAGATATACTAATTGGCAGGGCTGAAACACCGCTTCCAAAAGAAATAAAGAGAAAATTATCGCTATTTACAAACGTTGATGAAGATTCAGTATTTTCTGCACCGGACTTGAATATAATCTATGAAATACCACTTTACTTTAAAAAAGAAGGACTTGATAGAGCAATAGCAAAGCATTTAAACCTTGAATACAAGGAACCAGACTTATCAAAGTGGAAAAAGATTGTTACCGTTTTATCAAAGCTTGAAGAAACTGTAGATATAGGAATAGTTGGAAAATATGTAGAACTAAAAGATGCATACAAAAGCATTCATGAAGCATTGATACACGCTCAAATACCAAACAAAGTAAAAGTAAATATACATTGGATAAACTCTGAAAAGATAAATCAAGAAAATTACCAAGAAGTTTTAAAAGGTTTAGACGGAATTCTTGTTCCCGGTGGATTTGGAGATAGAGGTATAGAGGGTAAAATATTAACAGCCAAATATGCGAGAGAAAACAATATCCCATATTTTGGAATATGTCTTGGTATGCAGATTGCGGTTATTGAATTTGCAAGAAGTGTGGTTGGGCTTGAAGGTGCCAATTCAACAGAGTTTAACCCATTTACACCACACCCAGTAATAGACATTATGCCAGACCAAAAGCATGTAGATAAAAAAGGCGGAACTATGAGACTTGGAGCTTATAAATGCAATATAAAAAAAGGGACAAAGGCTTATGAAATCTATAAGCAGGAAGAAGTATACGAAAGACACAGGCATAGATATGAATTTAATCCAAAGTATGTATCAATCTTAGAAGAAAAAGGTCTTGTTGTTTCAGGTATTTACAAAGCTAAAAACCTACCGGAGATAATAGAGCTTCCATCCCATAAATGGTTTATTGCTTGCCAGTTCCATCCGGAGTTTAAAAGCAAACCATTTGCACCCCATCCACTTTTTGTTTCATTTGTTGAAGCAGCTTATAAAAACAAGCAAGGGATATAATGACAAAACAAAAGTATGACATAACAATAAGAGATATTTTTAAAAGCATATCAGATAAGCTAATAAAGATTTTAGGATTTGGCAGCTACATAGAAATATTAAACCCTACTTTTCCAAAAACATCGGAAAGAATAGCAGACTTGCTTCTAAGACTTGAAGATGACAGCTTACTACACATTGAATTTCAAAGTACAAACGATAAGACCATGCCTATTAGAATGCTTGGCTACTATCACGCAATAAAAGAATCATACTCAGACAAAAGCATACGCCAAATAGTTATATACATCGGCAAAGACAAACCAAAGATGATTACTCAAATCATTGATTATAATATACAATACAACTATAGACTAATAGACATCAGAGATATACCTTGTGAAATTTTTCTAAACAGCGACAAAATAGAAGACTTAGCCATAGCTACGCTATGCAATGTAAAAGATAGAGAAAGGCTATTTAAAAAAATAGCAGAAAAACTAAACAGCTTAGGAGAAAAGGAAAGAGCCGATTGGATAACAAAGATATTGACCATTTTAGGACTAAGGGATAACTTAATAAAAGATTTTGAAAAAGCCCTAAAGGAGGAAGTAAAAATGCCAATCACAGTGTCCTTAGATGCAGAAATAGTAGAAAACTTTCCATACGTAGGTGATTTAGTAAAATTAGCAAAAAAACAAGCAATGCAAGAAGGCTTACAACAAGGTCTACAACAAGGTTTACAACAAGGTTTAGAACAAGGTTTACAGCAAGGTTTACAGCAAGGTTTACAGCAAGGTTTACAACAAGGGCTATTAGAAGCAAAACGTGATGACATAAAAAGAATAATCCAAGCTAAATTTGGGCAAGTTCCGGCAGAGATAGAAAAATTAATATCCTCTTCTGATGATGTAAATTTTTTAAACGAATTTTTAATGAAAGCTGTTTTGGCTAAAAGTATAGACGAGTTAATGGAGGTTTGAAATAAGAATGAACTTTGAAGAAGCAGATAAATATCTATTTCCAAATTATGCAAGACTTCCTTACTCTTTTGTAAAAGGTGAAGGATGTTATTTATACGATGAAGATGGTAAGAAATATCTTGATATGCTGTCAGGCATTGCGGTAAATCAGCTTGGATATAACCATCCAAAATTGACTGAAAACATCTGCAGACAAGCAAAAGAAATAATTCATATATCAAATCTTTTTTACATTAAGCCGCAGTATGAAGTGGCAAAAATTTTAGTTGAAAACTCCTGCGGTGATAAAGTTTTTTTCTGTAATTCAGGAGCTGAGGCAAACGAAGCACTGATAAAACTCATTAGAAGATACTTTTACGATAAAAAAGAAAACAGATATGAGATAATCACTTTTGAAGGAAGCTTTCACGGAAGAACTTTAGCAGCAATCACAGCAACAGCTCAGCCAAAATACCAAGAAGGATTCCAGCCGCTGCCGGAAGGGTTTAAATATGCAAAGTTTAACGATATTGACTCTGTAATACAGTTAATAAACGATAAAACAGCAGCAGTATTAATAGAGCTTATTCAAGGAGAGGGCGGAGTAAATCCGGCAGACAAAGAGTTTATAAAAAAGCTTTACTCTCTTTGTAGAGAAAATGGAATATTATTTACAGTAGATGAGGTTCAAACAGGAATAGGAAGAACAGGAAAGCTTTTTGCATACCAGCACTACGATATAGAGCCGGATATAATATCCTTAGCTAAGGGTCTTGGTGGAGGCGTTCCTATAGGTGCCATCATTGCAAAAGACGAAATAGCAAATTCATTTGTTCCAGGTACCCATGCATCAACCTTTGGCGGAAACTATTTAGCAACAGCTGCTGCTAAGGTTGTGTTAGAAGAGATATTATCTGATGGATTTTTGGATAAAGTTACTGAAAATGGAGAATATTTAAAAGAGAGATTAAAAACTTTTGGTTACCCGGTAAAAGGGTTAGGTCTCATGATAGGCATGGATTTTCCAGAAGAAATTTCGGCAAAAGATATAATGAAAAAAGCATTAGAAAATGGATTGATAATTGGAACAGCAGGGAAAAATACACTAAGATTTGTTCCACCGTTGATAATTCAAAAAGATGATATAGATTTAGCAGTAAATATTTTAGAAAAAATTTTGGGGGAGAAGTAAGTGGAAATAACACAAGCCGCCATTGTAGACTTTCTTAAAAATCAAAAAAAACCTGTCTATCTCAAACAAATTTTAAAAGCTTTTAATTTAGACAAAAAAGAAGATAAAAAATTAGTAAGAAGACTGCTTAGAAAACTTCAAAAAAATAAAATTGTCCTTTATAAAAGTGGCGGCTATATCTTAAAAAGAGAAATACAAGAAAAAGAAAATCTTATAAAAGGAAAAGTAGAGGCACACGAAAGCGGTTTTGGATTTTTAATCAGAGAAGATGGAGGACCAGACCTTTTTATTCCACCTATAGAAATGAGATATTTATTTGATGGAGATATTGTCTTAGCAGAAGAAAAGATTTATAGAGGAAAAAAAGAGGCAAAAATCGTAAAAGTCTTAGAAAGAAGAGTAAAAACAGCCGTTGGGAAATTAAAACAAGAGGGCAATAGATATTTTGTTTATCTGCTTGACTTTGTAATACCGCATAAAATATACGTAGATAAAAAGGAAGCAAAAAAATATGAACTTGATAACTACGTAGTAGTTGAAATTTTAAGATATCCAGAGCCAAAAGTAGAAGCAAAAGGAAAAATAATAAAAGACCTTGGTAAAGTCAAAAACACCCAAACTGTCGCAGAAATAGTAGCAAGAAAGTATGATTTACCACTTACCCATTCACCGCAAGCCTTAAAAGAAGCAGAAAAACTGCCTTCTGTTGTAAAAATTACAAAAAATAGAAAAGACCTGACAAAACAGATATGTTTTACCATAGACCCGGAAAGTGCAAGAGACCATGACGACGCAGTAGCGATAGAAAAAGAAGGAGACAAATATAGACTATATGTTCACATTGCTGATGTCTCCCACTACGTTAAAGAAGGTTCTGCCATAGATAAAGAAGCATTCCAAAGAGGAAATACCTACTATCTTCCAGAAAGAGCCCTTCATATGCTACCGGAAAGGCTTGCAAGCCAGCTTTGTAGTTTAAAGCCTCGCGAAAAAAGGTATGCATTCACATGCGAGATGCTCATAGACAAAAAAGGAAACGTTGTTGAGTATGATATATACGAAAGCGTTATAGAAAGTAAAGCAAAGCTTACATACGACCAAGCACTTGGAATAATCCTTGGACAGCCAGAGCTTGAAAAAGCCTTTCCTTACTTAGTTAAACCACTTAAACATATGAAAGAGCTTGCAGAAATTTTAATGAAAGCCAAAGAAAAAAGAGGAAGTATAGACTTTGACATGCCGGAGTCTCAAATACTGTTTGACCAATACGGCAATCCTTACGATGTTGTACCTTATGAAAGACATTTGGCCCACAGAATTATAGAAGAGTTTATGATAATAGCAAACGAAACAGTCGCTAAACATATGGAAAAAAACGGATATCCATTTATCTATAGGGTCCATGAAAAACCAAAATTAGAAAAAGTTCTGGCATTCGTAGATTTAATGGCAGGTCTTGGCTACAAAGTAGAGTATCCAAAAAAAGATGTAGACTCTAAATTTATTCAAAAAATTATAGAAATGGCAGTAGGAACCCCGGAAGAGTCATTGGTTAGATTCTTGGCTCTAAGATCTATGAAGCAGGCAAGGTACTCGCCAGAAAATATAGGACACTTTGGCCTTGCTTCAGAGTGCTATACTCACTTTACATCTCCTATACGAAGATATGCCGACGTGTGGGTTCATAGACTTCTTAAAAAAGCAATAAAAAAGAAATTTACAAAGAAAGATATGGAAGAATTGCCCAAGAAGTTAGATATGGTTGCAAAACAGTGCTCAGAAAGAGAAAGGGTAGCAGATGATGCAGAAAGAGATGCCTTAGACATCTTGAAATTAAGAATTCTCAAAGATAAAGTTGGAGAAAAGTTTGAAGGCATCATTACAGGCGTTATGGCTTTTGGATTATTTATAGAAATAGAAAGATATATAATTGAGGGTTTAGTTCCGATAGACTCTCTGCCAGGAAAATTCAAATACGATGAAAAAAACCATCAACTTATAGGCGATAAGATGAAGTTTAGACTCGGGGATAAAGTTTTAGTTGAAATTGTAAAAGTTGATGAAGATACTAAAAGGATAGATTTAAAGTTGGTGGAAAAGTTATAGTTAAGAAGTGATGGCAAGATGCAAGAGGTTAAATAATTCTATTTTATCACTTTCTTATTTCTTTAATATTGAGACTGCTTACAAAAATCAGCATCCTCATTCTGCAGTTGGCGAAATTTTTCCACCTTTTTAACTACTGCTATTTACTGTAATGACAATTCATGAATTGCTTATACTTGTAATACTTTATACTTCAGGTGAAAAATTATTGGTTCTTTATGAAATTTAAAAAGAGATCTTTCGGCTTACAGCGTCAGGATGACATTATTGTGACATTATTGTATTGTCTTTGTCATCGTATATTAAATATACCAAAAATTTTAAACTATAAGAGAATAAGTTTTATAATAATTACAGACATGGGAGAAAAAAGGAAGGACAGATCAAGTCTTTGTCATTGGTCTTTTAAGAC